>ERZ772861.16-NODE-16-length-203256-cov-23.728707_pt1 | contig 203256 bp, 147 predicted proteins | sample MGYA00512135_ERZ772861 | MGnify/ENA primary metagenome ERZ772861 (study PRJEB29015, sample SAMEA2737700) | human gut metagenome | biome: human gut; feature: human-associated habitat; material: faeces | place: China | collected 2012 ...
CGAGACTCATTTCTGAATCCCGTATTTCCATTTACACAAAATATTTTATAGTGCCTCCGTCAAAGTCAGAACATTCAAAAAACGATTTTGCGCCCTTTTTGTATATATACGCCCTTTGCCGGATTTGACACACGGACGCCACCAAGCGTATAAAAAGCATCGTCGGTCGACGTTTCAACAACACCATCAACAATGTCTATTCCAGAAGTCACACCCTTGATTTCCGTCTTGTCGGCATTTGCCACCAAGCCGTTCTTATCTAACAACAACACTGCGACAGACACATTCTCTCTCCTTACCACATTTTCAGGGAAACTTAATACCGTGTTGTGCGTGTAGAGTTCGCCCTCTTCAACGGTTTCAGGCAGTATCCCACCCTCCCCTTTCAAGTCAGGATAAATTCCTCTTGCCACATCATTATACCACATCTGGTCGGCAGGAATCACTGACGGTTTATCTTCAAAGCCGCCCATCTCTCCGTTGCCACCGCCTGCATAGTAATTCACCTGGCTGTAAGCGACAATCTGGTCTTCTGATATTCCAGGGTCATCACTTGAAACGTGCACATCGTCTTCAATCAGCACATAAGCCAGGCGATAATCCGCATTTTCAACTTTCTCGGAGAAATACATGTCAGTATGTACGTTTATCTCATCCGTCGCGGCGTCATATTCGGCGGTAACCATTACTCCGTTATTATTCTTCTCAGCTTCCCTTATCCTTGTATAATACATTTCAATATTTGCCGGGTCGCCTGCCGTCAGCACATTACGGTTCACTACACAATTGGGAAATCCGCCCATTCCAAAGTTATCCATCAACCCTGACAGATAGTCTTCAACGCCTATCCTCATCGGGTCGTAAGAATCTCCGTGGACGGCAATGCCAATAAAAGACCCGGGGTAGTTAGTGTTCATCTTTTCCATGCTTACTATCCCGCGCACGCACCAGCCGCACCATGTGCCTGTAATCTCTTCAGCCACAATCTTCCATGGGTATGCCGACACGCGTCCTGATACGCCGGTACTGTCGGCACCACTCTTCACCCACGCCTTGTAATCAAGAGTCTCGTTGCGGTCTATGTCGAACTTCTTGTCAAGTGTGAAATCAAACTTCATGCCAGGTTCAAGTTCGGACGCATACGCCTGCTCGTATCTTTCCCCGTCAATCTCATAACCAATGGTGTACCCTGTAACCTTATCCTTGCCTGCGGCAAACACCTTTCCGCTGAAAGCCATCTCGCCATAAGTATTTACCACCCTGCCGAAACCAAGCTCAAGCCCTACGCTTGAAGCCACTCCTACAAATATGTCGTCAATATAAAGACACGTTTTATCCTTACTATCGTTGACAAAAGCCAGATATATGGTTTTTCCTTCATATGCGGCAAGGCTCACACTATGCTCTGTCCATGCAAAAGTTTCCTTGCTCACAGAGAAAAGAGGAACCGACTTGTCGAAATCTTCCGGCGACGTACCTGTTTCAGACAAATACACCTTGTAGCCGTCGCGATAGTCCTTGTCGCTTGCACGTGAGCGCCACGACAGTACTGCATCGGCCGACTCGATGCTAATCGCTCCAGTAACCATCCAGTCGTCAGACTGTCCTGCATTCTTATACCATGAGGTACTGCAAGCCACTTTGTTGCCGTCATCACCTTCGTCTGTCACAATCCATGGCACACCTACTTCAAATCCAAGGTTTTGCATGTCTGTAGACGGCGTGCGCCCGTCTACATCGTGCAACGTAAAGCCTTCCGGAATACCGTCGGTAAAATCCGTGGCGAAATATGTATTTTGTGCAGTAACTGCATTTGCCGTCAGCAGCATCGCACATATAAATAAAGATTGTTTTTTCATACGGCTCATTTGTTTTTATTTTATTATCACTTTCCTTGTTGTATTACCCTTACGCACAATGTATATGCCTTTGCCGCAAACACCGCTGACTTTGCGTCCGTCGAGCGTATATACTTGAACGGCTGCCCCGCTGTCGTGTTCCTGGTTAACTACGCGTATGCCGACCGATGGATCAAGGTAAATCACACATTCGTCAGAAAATTCTGAATCAGAACCTTCGCCAAAGGCCTTCACCGCAAAAGAATAATAAGTGCCTGTCTTAAGATTCTCGAACAGGTACGAAGTATCCTTGACGCCGTCAACGGAAAGCGTGTCAACATGTATGAAGTCTTTATCCTCAACTTCTCCTTCCTCTATTTCGGGCGTTCCGCTAACAGCTATCTCGCGCGCATCGTCAAACAGGCCTTCAGCATCGCCCCTTACCACTGCCACAGTATCAATAAAAGCCATCCCTGTATTTGTTGACACGCATATGCTTGTCTTTGAAATACCACTTTGGAATCTGAAAACAAATGTCTGTGCCATACTTTTTATGCGTGTTTTACCTTCCATGCCGTTGGCACTTACAGTAAGTACAGGCTGGCTGCCCTCCATTGACTTAACCCTGACAGCCACAGCAAACTTTCCGTCAAAACGTTTCAGATTAAGCTCGGGAAGCGCCAGCGTACCACCTGCCGAAGTTTTCCCTATACAGCACCATCCGCCAGCCTGGAACACGTTTGTGCCGCTCCATCCCTGCGTTACAGTATAATCATCCAATTCATCGCTAATGTCCTTACTGTCCGGAGCATCTTCACTGCCTACCGCCATCAGCGCAAATCCTTCTTCAAGAGCATTTGCCTGCATAGACCTGAAATCAAGCGTGTACAGATTAAGTGCATATTCACCAGCCTTGTCAACTGCGTCCCAATAAGCCATGAAACTGTCGCTGCCCGTCTGTTCGGCCCTGAGTCCATCGGCTTTCTTCAAATGGTTCACCCTGAAGTCGAAGCTCATCATTCCATCTTCGCCCTTGCTTATCGACGTAACCCACTTGTCAAGAGTTTCGCCTGTATACGGCTTTGACGCTGGAACAGACTCATCGGTTAAGCTGTCGTTGCCCAACGCATTAGGATACACGTCGTATTTTTCAGTTTCCCTTTTTAAAACTTCGTTGTAGCCCAACTCGTTGTCTGCCGCCACAATGTAGTATCGCGGATGGTCGGTGTCATCGTTTACGACATTCCCTATCCATTTCGCCTCGTTGTATGCAACGTGCGTTATTATCATTCCGCTTTCTGGTATATGGCTGTCCCATCCTTCCTTTTGCCTGTTTTCAAGTAAATAGAACTCATCAGGATCGGAAGTAGTCAATAAATAAGCCTTTCCCGTCTCTGACAGTGGACCTAATGTAAGACCATCTTCCGGCTCATCAATTTCCTCAGGAGTTATCCATCCTAACGTCATACGTTCAAAGGCTGTGTATGCTGGTGGAGTTCTGCTGTCATTGTTGTAAGCTCCATAATCCATTATGTCATATCTGCCCAACTTATAATCCGAACCATTTGTAGTATTGTAATGGTCGGCAAGCCCGAGCACGTGCCCAAATTCATGGCACACAGTGCCTATGCCGGCCGAACGCGTACCACTATTTCCACCCAATTCTGCCGAGCAGGCATAAGTATCTATCGCCTTTCCGTCAAGAGTCAGACTCATTCCCCATGAAGAAAGTTCAAACATGTGCGGCCATATTGCGTCAGCACCAGCTCCTGCGTTCTGCCCGTATCCGGCATAAATAACATATACCATGTCCACTTTCCCGTCGCCATCTCCATCATATTCGGAAAAGTCAACCCCGTATTCGGATTTTGCCAGATTGCAGGCTTCGTAAATCATATCACCGGCGTTTACGTCAGTTCCTCCAAAATAGTCGTCACGCCCGTAATAAGACGCAGTACGGGACAACGTTATTGGGCCAACTACGTCAAACTGCGGTTCAAACTGTCCATAAGACTGTGAATAATAGTAATCGCGCGCACTACCAGTTGCCCCGTCTTCGCTAAATCCTTCCTCATTCAGCATCCTATGGTGTAAATCCTTGTCAAGCGTAAACTTCGTATCAACAAACTCAACGAGCAACACCAGGCAACGGCCCTTACCTTTTACCGGAAAATTGCCAATCTGAAAACGCGACGCCTTACCGCTTGAAGCCACAGATGCAGGCGTGCCTGCCGCCTTGACTCTTGCAGCCGTCTTTACAGGCTGCAAGTCCGCCGCCTTTACCAATTTGCCTACATAACTTATTTCATATACCTGACGCATTTCCGGATCGTGTGCCACCGGCGAGCCTTCATACGTCAAGCGCCCGTCAGCACCTTGCACAGCATAACGGTAGGCCCCGGCCTCGTCTTGCACCAATGGGTAACCGTCTGTAGTCATACAATAATGGTTGCGCTCGTCGCCCACCATATAAAATGTCAGCACCGTTCCATCGGGCTGCCTTACTTTTATTTTTCCCCGATACGCAGGCACCGCCAACATATTAGCCGCCAACAAAAGGCAAAAGAAAATAAGACATGTTCGTTTCATTTTATAAAATTTAAAAGTTAATGCTGCAAAATTAATAAATAAAAAAACAACTTAAAATACCGATTGACACAAAAATACGACTAAAAACAACAGATAAATATAGAAAAAAACTGACAGCAAACGTTTCAACACGTTTTCAGACCATTTTATCCAATCATTTTTTCAAAAAAGTCAATCATGCAATAATGAGAAACACAAAACTTAAATTACCACGAATTTACAATTCAAGGTATCACTATACCTTAATATTATTATAAGATAAATACAAAAAAGGACACGCAAACAACAGAACAAAGAATTTTAAATGAATACCTATGATACATAGTAAAGTATTATTTTAAACCCATGCACATTAATTGACCACAACTTTATACAGACACCGACAATCAAAAAAAATGGAATCAGATGACAACCGTATTCTTGTTTATTACTATATGTTTCCCAACATTTCCTAATACAACGGCTAATCCAAAAATAATATTTCAATGGAAACATATACAAATACATTTCAAATAAGAACATATTTATATCAAAAAACACACGAAATGTAAGTAAAATGTCGAAAAACATATAGATAAAAACTGACAACGGTTATTTTCCCTTATAAAAACAAGCAAAAATTAAACTTAAATTTATAAATTCGCAAAAACAATTATAAAACTTTTACGTATAACAGTTCTCAAAAGTTAAGTAACATGAAAAAGAAGATTCATTACCTTTTCTTGGCTTTTCTATCACTATTGTCCGTTTTGCCAGGACAAAGCATAGCCCAAGAAACAAAAATCGCCTATGCGATGAACGACAATGAAGAATCCGGCAAAGGTATTTACTCGTTTGAGTTGTCCGACACAATCAAGGACCTGAAACTCATCCAGCCAATGAGTTTCGAATGGGTAAGCGGTGGTCAGCTTGTCGGAGACACATATTATTATATGGAATACCGGCAGACTTACAACGGATACGAATCAGTCGGATTCTACTCTTACGACATGGAGAGAAAATCCGTAAAACAGATTGCCGACTATGGCTCTACGTACCAGGGGCCTATTGCCTGCTGTCTTTCATACGATTACCAGCAAGGCGTGATGTACGGACTGAACAGTTTTAACGGTGGCGACAACCTTGTAAAGGTAGATTTGGAGACCGGAACCATATCAAACGTGGGGAAACTTAAGTTCGACGTCCTGTGCGACGCTGCGAAAAATTCCAGCATGGAAGAAAAGATACACGTAATGACAAGCACCTACGACGGCGAACTATACGGTGTAAGCTATTGGGGCGCACTCTATAAAATAAACCAGTACACGGCACAATGCCAATACATCGGGACGCTCGACTACAACCCGGGCGACGCCTTCATGTACACATCAGACTGCCTTTTCTACGACAACGACACGAACCAGCTGTACCTGCGCTTTACCACATACAACTGGGGCACGGCATCATGGCTGTATGAAATAGTCAAGATAGACAAACAGACCGCAAAGGTTACGCCCTTTGTATCATCTACCGAAACCAACGGACTTAACTGCATCAGCGTTCCGTTCACGGTAGCAGAGGCCAGCGCTCCGGCCAAAGTGCAGAACTTAAGCGTAGCATGCGGCAACGAAGGCGCACTCGAAGCAACTGTGGAATGGGACAATCCCGACAAAACCTACGGACGAGGCGGAACATTGGAAGAACTCGACTATGTTCTTGTTTACCGCAACGACCTTCTCATAGACTCCATCACCAACCCTACAATAGGCGGACACCAAGTGTGGAACGACGACAATATAACCGAACGCGGATACTACACCTACCGCATTGTGCCCGGAAACAGCATGGGACGCGGCGACAGGGCCACGACCGGAACATACGTGGGCAAAGGAGACCCGCTGCCGGTGGGCGACCTTAAAGCAGAGCGCAACGGCGACGGAGTGAAACTAAGCTGGACAGCCCCAACGGAAGGACGCCTGGAATCATACATCGACGTGTCGACACTGAATTACGACATAGTAAGGTTCAAGGACAGCGAGACAACCGGAGAAACCATCGCCCAAGGCGTAAAACAAACAGAATACGTGGACAACAGCCTGACTGAAATGGCTCGTTACACCTACATGGTTACTCCGAACACCGACAATGCCAAGGGTGACTCTGTAAAAACCGAAACAGAAGTATTCGGCCCGGCGTTCACATTACCTCACACATTCGGATTCAACAGCAACGACGAGTTCCTGCTTTGGACCACCATCGACGCCAACGGCAACTACTACACATGGCAATGGACGTCAGGCGGCTTCGGCTCACCACAAGGCGCAGTGTGCAGGTACAACTACGACGAGCTTGCCGCTGCCGACTGGCTTATCTCGCCACGCATAAAGTTTGAAGCAGGCAAACGCTATAAGGTAACCTTCGACGCCACACCGGGCAGCAAGAAAATAATAGAAACGCTGGCCGTGTCGTTCGGAAAAGGCACCGACATGGCCCAACAAGACAGCATCAACCAGTTTGAAATCATATCCGACAAAACTGTCAGGCTGCGCGCCAACCTGCCTGAAATACAGGCTGACGACGAATACAACATAGGATTCTTGTACAGAAGCTACCACCAGCCGAACTACAACCTCACTTTAAGTAACATCGAAATCAGCGAAGACCACGAAGGATACGTTGAAGGCACCGTAGCTTGCGGAGGCAAGCCTGTCGTTGGAGCCACAGTCTTGGCCAACGGAGGAGAATTCGTTGCCACCACTGACGAGAACGGAAAATACAAGCTTAACTACCTCCCTGCAGGAGAACACCATGTTGACGCATTTGCATTAGGCTACGAAAACGCTTCTATAACCGTAAACGTAACCGAACTCCAGACAACGACTTGCGACATACAGCTCACTGCATTACCGGAGTACACGGTCAAAGGCACTGTTAAAGACGTTGTTGGCGACCCCGTTGCCGGTGCAAAAGTCGTACTCAGCGGATACGACAATAAAGAAACAGAGACCGCAACCGACGGAAGCTTCTCTATCGAAAACGTATTCAAGAACAGCAATTACAGCATAACCGTAAGCAAGAACAAGCTGCTCGACTCACAAAAGAACTTCGGCGTTGAAGCTGAGACCGACCTCGGCACGATTGTACTTGAAGACAATCCCAAGCCGGCTGGCAAGGTAAGCGTGACAGAAGACGGGCAGGTAGCGGAAGTCTCATGGAAGGCTCCTGCTAACGACGCCGTAGTACAACGCATCGACGACGGCACACTGACAACAGCAGTTGGAATAGAGAGCAGCACCGAGAACACCATGTTCGGAGTTGTAAAACGCGAGCCGTCATCGGTAACAGGCGTTGAATTCTACATTGACGGAACAGCCTCTGTAACCCATTACAGCGTAAGGCTGAACATATTCGACCTTGACGAAAACGGCGAGCCTACCGACAAACTCTTGTACCAGAACACATACGTGCCCGCCACTGACGGACAATGGAACTCTTACACGTTGCCGGCACCGGTTGACGCTCCCAACGGATATTACATAGCCCTGTCGTCGTACGACTACATGCTGGTAGGCATCGACGGAGCTGGTGACTCGGAGAAGTGGCCGTTCGTTGAGGGTGTTAACTGCTTCACGCCCGACTATACATCAGGCCAGTACCTGTATCTGGAAGGACAAACCAATGCTGATTTCCACCACAACTTCCTGATACGCCCGATAGCAGCTCCGCATTACGTACCTGAAGACTCTACCGAATTCAAGAGCAACGCAGGCCGGTTTGTTTACAAGAAGACTTACGAGCCTCAGACTATCGAGCTTACGTCAAAGACTTACGATAACAGCCAGCCGACTACTGAAATGGTAAGCGGCCCTATGTACACGCCGCAGAGCCGCATCAGGTACAACGTATACAGAATGGCCGAAGCCGACATGAACGACGAGAGCAAGTGGACCCTGATGTCAGAGAAACAGCAGGAGCGCACATTCACGGACAAGGAATGGAGCAGTCTTGAACAGGGAACATACGCATACGCAGTCAAGTCTGTCTACACTGGCGACAACCTCGCGGAGGCAAGCATGTCTGAAGTAATCGGCAACAAGATGCTTACCAAGCTGACATTCAACATCACTACTGAAACTCCCGAGAACGAGGCATACGGCACCAAGGTTACACTGGTGCACAACGGTGGCGAAAGAGTCTACGAAGGCTATGCCGACAACGACGGCACAATAGTGATTGAAGATGTATGGAAGACAACTTACGACGTGACCGTAAGCCTCGACGGCTTCATCTCACAGACAGGAACAATAGACGTCAGCAAGGACAACGAATACAGTTTCTCATACAACCTTGAGGAAAACCGCATCAAGCCTTACAACCTCGTAATAGACGAAGCAGGCAGCAGCGACTCACGCTTATTCATCTGGAATTATCCCGACTACTTCAGGGAGGACTTTGAAGGCCACGAGGATTTCGCCATCAACTCACCCGGAACAATAGGTTGGCAGTACATCGACGGCGACCAGGGCGAGACCGGAGGCTTCGGCAATGTTACATGGCCCGGACAATTTGCTCCCATGGCATTCATAGTATTCAACCAGAATACCACTACTCCGTCAATAGCTGGCCAGTACCTGCTCCCCATACCGATGAGCGGCGACAAGATGATTACCGACTGGGCTTCATACGGTGTGCAGAATGACGACTGGATTATAACTCCGAAGCTCTATTTCCAGAAAGACTTCAAGTTCTCGTTCAATGCATCGAGCAGCGACTATAACTATCTGGAAAGCATCGAGGTAGGCTATTCTACGACAGACACCGACCCGTCAAGCTTCACCATGGTACAAGACAGCATCGACGTGCCTGCTTACTGGCAGAAGTACACTTACGACATTCCTGCCGAAGCAAAATACGTTGCCATACGCTGCATCTCCAAAGAGAAGCGCATCCTCTCGATAGACGATATCGAATACGGACTGACCGAGGCATTGGACGTTCCGGCTTACCTGCGCCGACCGGCAGCTGCAAGAGGCCCACAGAAGTCACCGGCCATCGACGGACTGTATGAAATCTATCTTGACGGAGAGAAGGTTGCACAGCAGGACGAGACGCAATACACCTTCACAGGACTGTCAAGCGGCATACATACGGCAGGTGTATTGGCTTCGTACACATCAGGAAAGACTGAAATGAGCACTATCGACTTCGAAGTAACGTCTACCGGCATTAACACCATCGCAGGCAGCGAGATGAACATTTCAATAAAGGACGGCAAGCTGACCGTTTCTGGCGGCTGCGACAAGGTAGAGATGTTCAATGTAAATGGCAGCATGATACCTGTCAGCAAGACTGACTCGGCAACTTACAATGTAGGCAACGTTACACCGGGCGTCTACATGCTGCGCATAACGAAGGGCAATGACGTCAAGACTATAAAGACTATCATCAAATAATAATTCAGTCTGATTTTTGAATTGACATCGCCCTGAACAGGGATTGAAACCATAATAAGGAAAGGGGATGCGGATTTTGACCGCATCCCCTTTCCTTATTCAATAATACACTCCTTACAACCGCATTTTTCCTTCCTTGCAAAAGGCAACCTTTCAGCGTGCAAAAGGTTGCCTTTTGCAACACAAAACATGGTCTTTTGCAATGCAATACATGGCCTTTTGCAAAACCATCAGAATGAAGCATGCGGCCATGCTGCAAGAAGCGGTCGTGACAGACCGTCAGAAAGTCATCCTGACGGCGGCGTAGACGTTGCGGCCGGGGGCGTTGATGCCTGACGAGAACACGCGGTACTCGGTGTCGAGGATGTTCTCCACGCCGGCCTGCAGGGCTATGCTGCCGTTAAGGTTGTAGCTGCCCTTGACATTGAGCGTGAACCATGCGGGCATGCCGCGGCCGTCGGCGCCCTTCACGGTGGCGTAGTCAATGTTGTCCTCGCCGTCGGTGTTGTAATCGTCTATGGGCTTTGGACCGTTGTACAACGCGTACATGTCGAAGCGGCCGCGGCCGTCGGGCGTCAGCCAGGCAGCTCCCACGCGTCCGTATATGGGCGGTATGTGGTCGAGCGGCTGCCTCTTACCGCCGCTGAGGATGCGGCCGTAGGTGTAGTTGAACGACGCGTAAAGCTCGGTCTGCCTCGAGGGCTTGGCCGTAAGGCTTGACGATGCGCCCCAGAGCACGGCGGTCTTGGCGTTGGTATATGTGTAGACGTCGCACAGCTCGCCCTGGTATTCCATCTGGCTGCCGCCCATGAAGGTGCCGCGCGCCGTGGTTATGGCGTCGAAGTAGTATGTGGCGTAGACCACGTTTTCCCATGTCAGCACGTCGGCCACGTGCTTTGTTATGTTCAGGTCGGCCGAAACGGTCTTCTCGGGACGGATGTGCTTGTTTGGTATCGTCACGGTGCCAACCTTAGAGTCGAACACTTTCGAGGTGTTGTCGATGTTGGGCACGCGATAGGCCGTTGACACCGAAAACGCCGTTTTCCATGTCTTCGAGGGCAGGTAGTTCAGCCCGATGGCGGCACTGTACGTCAAGTTGTTCTTGCGCTGGCTGCCGCCGCCGAAGAAGGGGAACTGCTCCGTGTCCTTCACGCTTGAGTAAGTGGTGGCGTAACCAAGGCGAATGCCGTCGTGCATGCTCAACTTCTGGCTGATATTCCACACGTGGGTGGCGAAGGCTTCGACGGTGTGCATGCTGTTGCCGCCATCGGGGTAGCGGGTAGTGTTGTAACCTTTTTCGCCCGTAACCACGTTCTCCGTGTTGGCGGTTGACTTGAGGAAGCTCAGTGTGCCGTCAATGCCGAGGTGCAGCTTGTGGTCGTCCATGCGCTTTATCCAGTCAGTGTTGAGCGTCACAATATTGACGTTTTCCCACGTATGGTACAGCTCTTCCTTGCCGAACTTGCGGTCGTGGCGGCTCTCCTTCACGTTCTGGTAGGCCACGGTCAGGCGCACGTTGTCCGCCCCGAGCCGCGAGCGGCCGTCGTAATGGTATGCCGCCATGAGACGGAACTGCGGGCCGTAATACCACTCGGCGAACTTGGGCTGCACCACGCCGTCCTTCACCTCGGTTACGCTGAGACGGTCGTAACGGTTGAAGTTGTTGGTCGTCGACAGCTGGAAGTTGAGCATGTGCGACTGGCTGGCGTCGGGCTTGTAGAGCAGTTTCTGCATCAGGTCGTACTGCAGGTAGCCCGAACGCTTCTGCACCTGCGGCCTGTCGTTGCTTATCATCACGTCGGCGGCTCCGCCTTCTGGCTGCACGTAGATGCCGCTCGTTATATAGTTGTCGTCGTCGGGCAGGAAGGGGTTGCGCGTAGTGCCCGCGCGCAGGTCGCCGAAATGGCTGAACGTGAACGACGTAAGCGAGGCGAACTTGTCCGTGCCGTAGTTGAAATCCACGTGCGCCGTGCCTTCCTGGTTGGCGCTGCCGTACCTCACCACGGCGTGGCCCTCGCTTGTGTGCGTGCCGCCGCCCGTGGCCAGCATTGGCTGCCGTGTGTTGAAAGCTATGGTTCCGCCAAGCGCGTCCGAGCCGTAGTTGAGCGACGACGGGCCGAAGAGCACCTCCATGTTCTTCAGCATGAACTGGTCAACGGTAAGGCAGTTCTGCAGATGCCCGCTCCTGTATATAAGGTCGTTCATCCTTACGCCGTCGACAACGAGCAGTATGCGCGACGCCTCGAAGCCCCTCAGTATGGGGCTGCCCCCACCCTGCTGGCTCTTTTGCACCAGCACCTGCCCCGTTTCGGCCAGCAGGTCGGCAGTAGACTGCCTGTTGGCGTGGTCGATAAAGTCTTTCGTAACGCTCACTATATGCTGCGGCGTGTTTATCTTGCGTGCCTGTTCGCGGTTGACCGACACCACGACCTCCTGCAGGTCGACCGTCCTGAATATGTTCAGGCTGTCGGCAACGTTAGCGTTCACGGCCGTACCGCCGCCTGCCGCCAGGCAAACCGCCATAATGATATTCTTCATAAAAATACCTGTGTAATGATTTCTTAATGTTATCCTGATACCTGTTTTTACGCCCTTGTCCTTAAAATGCCAGGCGTACGCATTAATCACTTCCGGCGTCTGTGCAATGAAAAACCGCCGATTCTTATTCGCAACACTTTAACTGAGGGTGAAACTCTTTTCATTTTCATCTTCATAATTTAAATGTTTGTTGGTTCGACGTACAAATATATATTATAAAATGTGCAAAAACCGAATAGCAAATCCATTTTTAATCATTATTATTGATTTTGTATTTTTAATATCAGTTTTAGATGACTTAAATCAAGACCGGGCATATTAGACGTATAAATATACAGTCATTCATGTTAATTTTACTTAATCATATTTATTGTTCTATTTATCGGTAAAATTGTTCTATTCTTAATTTTTGATATACATCAAGCATTATTTAATAAATAATGATGTTAATCGTATGCGATATTACTTTGATTTAAAAGTTTTATCATGTCATTTTGTAAAATGACGCAAATTAGAATCCGTCTATAATATAATCATTAATGTATAAACGTTTCTAAAATAGAATAAAAAATGGAAAATATATTAATATATGACAAAAGCGCATTACTTTTCTTTAGGAATATAATAAAATAATCTATATTTGCCGACGGATTCAATCGGTTTTAAGGATAACTCACATTTTAAAAAAATGTTTTTATAAACAGGAAAGGTATTATGGTAAAAAGAAAATTGACAGGATTATTGGCGCTTGTGCTGCCGGTCGTGTTGATTCAGGCCAACCTGAAACAAGACAAGAAGGTGACCGGTAAAAAGCGTTCTAAGATGGAACACGCTGTTTCCACACTACCTGATTCTGCTTATGAACAGGTCAAGAAAGAAGATTTGCTCAACGACGAGGTCTACATCAAGCTCGCGCGCGACGGATGGTTTCCGCAGGAAATTACGCGCATAATGGACCGCTACATCAAGGCGAACCGCAGCAAGGTGCGCGGCTCGCGCGAATACGGCATGTACGCCAAGCAGTGGCTGCCCACATACGGACACACGCCGGGCAACGACTCAATCTACCAGTTCGTCGACACCGCATATTACGGCGAGACGATGAAGTCGGTAAGACGCCTCTACCCCAAGCAGCTTGAGTCGTATTACACGGAAATACCTTATACCCCCGACGACCGCCTGCAGGGCAAGCGCAATCCGGGCTACTTCCGCCCCGTGCAGCAAAAGCCTTATACCGGCCGAATACACTGGATTGTGGTGCATCCTACCAATCCCGACGCACTTATGGTCGTGCCCGACGGCGGTGGAATATTCCGCACCGACAACCTGGGCGAGACATGGGACTGCGTAACCGACAGGATACCCGACCGAGAGTTCCGCAAGGTCTGCTCGCACTCGGCCGTCCCCGTAGACCCTGACGACTGGAACCACTTCTTCGCATTCATGAAGAACGGCAACAGCACCGCCGTGTACGAGACTACCGACGGCGGACAAAGCTGGGCACGCGTTGATGGAGCCACGCACAAGTCGTTCAAGCGCGGCTACGCGTTCAAGGACAAGAGCGGCAAACTGAAGTTTGTCGGGGCGATACAGTCAGGCCCAAACTACCTTAACAGCCAGCTGTGGTACAGCGAGGACAAGGGCGTGACATGGAAGCAGATAACTCTGCCCGACGACATGAAGGAGACACACCCGGAAACAGGCATGAAAGGCTCGTTCTTCCAGAACTTCGCCTTCAATCCCGAAAACCGCGACATGGTGTACATTCCTACTTCACGCAGCATCTACTATTCTGAAGACGGACTGACCCCTGTCACAGGCGGCGACGGCTCAACCACGTTCAACATAAAGCGCATGAAGTTCGACGTCTACAACCAGGACGGCACCGAACTGCGCTACAAGCAGGTGGACGAGTTTCCGTTCAAGGCCACTACGCAGAGTTTCCTTGAGATAAACCCCAACAACCCGTTGCAGATGTGGTTTGCCACGGCATCACGCAACGTAAGCTACGGCGTCTACTCGGCCGTCTACCGCTCAGACGACGGCGGCAAGACATGGCGCACGCTGCAAGAGCCTCTCAACGGCATTGGCAGCGGACTGGCATTCGGCAACGAGTCGCCGTGGGGCTGGCTCGGAGGCTTCGGCGTAAACTTCCAGGACCCGCAGTGGCTGTACGGCTGCTCGATGAGTTCGGCCATAAGCAGCGACGGCGGATATAACTTCAAGGAATTCGGCTGGGGCAACCGCCTTAAGGCAAAAGCCGACGACGGCCAGTATTATTCGACGACAAGCGCACGCCACAACGCTGACAACCACTGCATCGTGTCGCACCGCAGCGGACGCGTGTTCCGCGGCTCCGACGCCGGACTGCTTGTAAAGGACAAGGACATTAACAACCACGAGTGGACTAACATCAACAGCTCCATGGGCAACCAGCTCCACTATTCTATAAAGGTGAACGAGTTCGGCGACCAGACAATGCTCGGCAACACGCAGGACGTAGACGCGCAGACATACCGCTACGGGCGCTGGGGCCACTGGCGCGGATATGAAGGCACCGAGGCCTTCATCAACCCCTATGCCGGCACATGCTACTTCTCTGGAAGCGGCGGAGGCGGCCTTGAGGGTGTTTCGCTAAGTTCGTGGTACGAAGGCTATACAATGGCCGACGTATGCACCGGCAACTGGTACCTTATCCACAATCCGGGCGACAACAGCCAGTCGTTCTTCCGCATTGAGGATTTCGGCCGCAAGACCGTGAACCTCTCTGCCAAGACCGTGGACGAGACCGGCAACGGCACCGGCGCACGCGACTTCGCCATAACACGCGACGGCGACAAGCCAACACTGTTCGTGCTTAACACCAACCATACAATAGTACGCTCGACAGACAACGGCAACACTTTTGAAACCGTAAAAGTAAACAATAACAGCGGAACGAAAGTGCCGGCGAAATTCACCGACGCATGGATCGCCGCCGACCCCGACAACAGCAACGTGATATACGTTGCACAGAAAGGTTCGGTGCTTAAATACGACCTTACCACGGGAGACAAGGAGAACCTTTCACAAGGACTCCCGTCAGCTTCGTGCGAGGACATATTCTTCCACGAAGGCACGGGCGACCTTTACTACTTCAGCTCGTCGGCCGGAATATACCTGCGCGACCACAATACAGGACAATGGTCGCTGTGGCTGAAGGGCTATAATCCGCTGGCGGCAAAGCGCCTGGCGCTCAACTACACCACTCAGGAGATGGTCATAGCCGACTACGGACGCGGCGTATGGGTGGCCGACCTTGAGCATCCGGCCGACCGTTACTTCAAGGACGGATTCGCGCTGAAAGAGCTTTCAAACGTCGACGGCCGCCGCACGCTCGGCATTGACACGAAATGGACAATCCCGATGTACTACGACTACACGTGGTACGTCAACGGACAGGACGTGGACAATCCTTACCAGTATTTCACGTCATCGCTGAAGAACGGCGACAAGGTGCAGCTTAAACTAACCTTGCGCGAGTCGCCCGACGTCACAACGGAGTCTGCCGTATACACGGTTAAGACGGCTTCCACCAGGAACGCCACCGAGTATAAGCCAAAACCGGGCACCGCCCTTTACAGCGACGGCAGCGGACGCATCGACCTGGGCAACGTGGACTACTTCTTCAACGACTTCACGATAGACTTCTGGGTTAATCCGCAGAACGACGGAGTCATTCTCTGCAACCGTCCGGTCGAACTCCAGCGCGACACCCGCGGATGGGCATTACTGCTCGAACAAGGACAGCTAAAGTTCCGCTACGCACCCGCACAACTGTTCGACCGTGCGACATACGACGCCAACGAGACACAGCAGACCGACATAGTAGGCGGCACACTGCCCAAGGGGCACTGGTCGCACGTGGCTTTAAGCGAAGACCGCGACGGCAACGTCAGCCTTTACATTAACGGCAACCAGGTGGCCTCGGCACCGCGCATAGTGCAGTGGGCACCGCTCAACAGCGCTGTAAACCTGTCGCTCTTTGCAGACGGATTTGAAAGCATGCCGATAAAAGGCACAGTCGACGAACTGAAAATATGGAACCGCGCACTTGACGGCAACGATGTGAAGCGCGCAATGTTCTCGCACGACACGTCGGCAGCAGGCGCACTGGTTTACTACAACGACTTCAACGCCGGCTCATTAGATAAGGAGAAGGAACTCTTCTCGCGTGCCGGAATGGCTCCGCGCACGCAGGCGGTAACTTCTTACGTGAAGATGCCGGTGGCAGTAGGCGCAGTCAAGTCGGAAGTCAAGACACCGCAGGGACGCACGGCATACGACACGGGCAACGGCACAGCTGTCTACATTACGCCGTCTGAAGGCGAATCGCCCGAAATAGGCGTTTACCGCTACGCCAACATTCACCCGGACAGTCTGGGCGTAAACACCCAGTATTACGTTGCTGCGTCCGAGGTGTTCCAGATCCGCCCGTTCACAGACAGTGGCGAACAAACCATAGATATAGAGCTTCCGGTGCAGGCACAGGGCGGCAAGCAATACCAGCTTTACGCCTGCGGACTGTACGAAGAGCAGAAAGTATGGCAGAAAGTGGCCGACCTCGTGCCCGGCGACAACGGCAAGTCGCTCATTGCGAAAGGAGTAAGGACTACAAAGATTGCCGACAAGATACTCGCCGTACTGCAGAACAAGGCTGCTATTGAACCGTCGCTCGACGGCAGCTTTGAAGGCAACGAAATAAATGTGTACGACCGGAGCCAGACCGAATATAATATAAGCGCACGCCTCGTAGGCGGAATGAGCGAGCCTGAAGGACTTTACGAGATAACTTCACGCACGGGACTGTTCAAGGTCGCAGACAACATGAAGTTCGTAAACGGCAAGGCAACAGCCACGCTCCTGCTCGACATTGACCGCCTTGACGGCGCCAAGACCCTTACCGACACCATAGAAGGCAAGACAAACAGCAGCATGGTGCCGCTGGTAATAACAGTCAACAACAAGATGCTGCCTGACAATCCGGGCAAGGCCATGACATTCCAGAACGGTGGAGCTGCCGTACAGACCTCGCAGATAAGCGGAAGCCTCAACGGCCTCAACAACGTAACAATGATGGGCTGGGTACGCATAGACAGCGAAGACATGCTCAAGGGCGTAAAGCCCCTGATATTCTTCCGCAGCGGCAACGGAGCGGTTTGCGGAATACACCTGGCAGACAAGAACCTGCGCTTCCACTGGAACGACGGATACTACGGCTGGGCCACATCGCATTACTTCAAGCCCACCGACGTGGGCCGCTGGATGCACGTGGCGCTTGTAGCCGCTTCAGACGGATTCCACGTATATCTTAACGGAGCCGAATACTTCAGGGCCACAGACGTTCCTGCCGCAAAAATAAATTCGGCACTGCTGCTCGGACAGAACTACCAGGGCGACAAGTGGTACAAGGGAGCTATTGACCAGGTAATGCTTTGGAACCGCGCACTGACGGCAAACGAGATAAGAAGATACATGCTCGACAATCCGCGTCTCGATGCTGAGGGACTTGTCTCGTTCATAGACATGGACCACAAGAACGACGACGGAAACGTCTGCGACGTCGTCACTGGCACGCCGCTCACGCTTTACGGCACAGCCTCTAACGACGACTTCTCGCACATGCCGTTCCACCCGTCAGCGACACTGACGCAGAACAGCCAGGATGCCGAGGCGGGACAAGAGGTACATGTGGCTTCGCCGCAGGGCGTGACTGCCGGCTTCAGCATCGGAGTGATGAACGGCACGCCGTACAACTACGCCAACGCCGAACATGCGGAGCTTGTACCTCTGAGCAACTCGTTCTACACGCTGACCGTTGACAAGGCTTCGCCCTTCAGTGACGGACAGAAGGCAACGATAAGCTTCAGCATGCCCGAGATTACGTCAGGTCCGGCAGTCAAGCTGGCCCTGCGCCCGATAGGTTCGACGGAACCATTCACAACGTTCGTTCCACAGCTCGCCCAAGCAGGCGGCAGGATAAGTTTCGAAGCGGACGGCACAAGCCTTAACGGCGGATGCGAGATGATGCAGATGTACGACGCCACCGAGGGCGAACTGCCCGTAAGGGTGAAGCTGTCTGTCGACGGACACGCCGAGGGCGACACAATAATCCTTGGCGAGGCTACCGACAAGATAACAGTAAAGAGCCGCGTGATAAGCGCAAACCCGACAAGCCGTGTGCTGGTGTCGGCGGTAGAGTCAGAATACGCATCGACCGACATATCGGAGCTCGACCTCAAAGGTTCGGCAGAACAGGACATCGTGGTCGCTATAAACAAGGACAACCTGAACCGCCTGGCCGTGAACCCTGTCACCATCAAGCTTTCGGGTGTCAGCGAGGGCAGCGAGCTTAAACTCAACGTAGCCCTCGAGCCGGTGGTAGAACTGTCGCTCGCCGACAACGAAGGCGACGGCAACGTAATCGAAGCCAAGTCGCCCTACACATCGTTCGGCGTGAAGGCAAAACTGCTGCAAGGAGTGCTCGACGGCGGCATCAACATAAAGGTGGAGACCGACCCGGATGTGACTAACCTTGTAAACACATCGCTCGGCACAATGCTTAGCAACGGCAACGTGACGTACTCGGACATGCTCGAATACCATCAGGCAGACAACGAATACGACGCCGGCTGGAACCTCGTAGGCAACCCCTACCTGGCAGACATCAACCTGACGAAGAAATACAACATAATGCTGGACGAGGAGGAAGTGGTGAAATACCTTTACCAGTACGACGCCGCAAGCGACACGTACACGGCCTGGGACATGGTTGACAACTACGACGAGGCACAAAGGCTGATGCCGCTGCAACCGTTCTTCGTACAGACCCGCCAGCCGGGCGCAAGCATCGTTATAACGCCGGAGGCAAAGAGCACCAGCATAAACCGCCGCGTGTTCGACCACTACATGCTGCACGAAAGCAGGATGCTGCGCCTTGCCCTTTACGCAGGCGACTCCGACACGCCCGCCGACCGCACCGAGGTGAAACTGCAAGACGAGACTTCGGCAGGCTTCGTCCTTGGCGAGGACGCAATGAAGATGTGGGGCGGCCTCAACTCAAGGTCTAACGAGATGTCGACCGTGTGCGACGGCCACAACCTGTCGGTAAACGTATTGCCGGGCAAGCAGGTGGAGATACCGCTGCACCTGCGACTGACGTCGACCGGCAAGTTCCGCATAGCAACAATCAAGTCGTACGGCTACGGACTGAACGACAGGGCCGAACTGTACGACCGCGTGACCGGACTGCGCAGGGACCTGCTCGACGGCAACGAATACGAGTTTGACGTGGACACGGCTGAAGAGGCAGAATCGCGCTTCGTACTTATAATCAAACTCTACGACGTGGCCACAGGCATAGGACAGGAAGAGGCATCCGCCCGCCCGTCTGTAAGCGTCGACGGCAACACCTGCCGCATAGAAGGCCTCTCGGGCAAGTCTGTCGTCGAGATATTCGACATAGCCGGACGCCGCTGCGTCTACACCACGACACAGGGCGCAAGCTCGGCACACCAGCTGCCACAGGGCACATACATCGTGCGTGTGCGCACATCTAACAAGGATTATACTAATAAAATAAGCGTAAAACAATGAAAACGAGATATATAATAGTTTCACTGCTCTCATGCCTGGGCCTTGCGGCCCGGGCGCAGAGCCTCGAGCTTGGCGGACTGCTCCAGACTGCCGACGGCGGACTGGACGGCCGCATGGTCATCGTAAGGCTTGACGACGCTGGCAAACAAGCGGAAAGCCTGCAACTGGCATGCTACAGCCTGCGCGACGGCAAGAGTACCTTGTCGGATGAAGCAATAGCCTTGCAGGACGGTTATTACCTGCTGCCGATACCCACGACGCTCGACCGCTCGTTCACCGTTCCGTTCGTGTCGTCAGGCGACCGCTACGCATACCAGGCCAAGGCGGTGATGGCCGACGGAACAACGCTGGCGACCGAGATGATAGAGGACAACGCGCTGGAAAGGTTCAGGTGGATAGGCAGCGACGTCAAATGGACGTCGTACACCACGGGCTACGCACCCGACACGCCGCGCATTGACGGCAGCATAGACTACAAGACCAACCCGTTCGCCGTGGGAGGAATAGACTTCTACAAGAGTTTCAGCACCCACGCAAAAGGCAGCTTCACGTTCAACCTGCCCGACAGCAACCCCTACTCGCGCCTGTTCACTTACTACGGCATACAGGACAACAAGAGCCAGGGCGACGTAAGGTTCTCGCTCATCGTCAACGGCGAAACCGTGGAGACGCACGACATGTACTCGATGACCAACACCACCAAGCCCGACGGCTACGACGGCATATACCTGCGCAAGTTCGAAACGGCGGTTGACGGCAAGACCGACATAGTGCTCGACGGCGGCGTGATAGACAACTACAACCATGACCACATGAACTTTCCGATGGGACGCCTCTACCTGAAGAGGGACGGGCGCAAGGAACAGACGACCGGTTGGCCCGCTACGCAGGTGCTGGCAACGGACAAGCCGTTGACCCACACGCTCGACGCCACGTTCTCGTCAGGAGGAAAGGTTTACTACTACATAGCCGCAGGCGGCGAATACGCCTCGATAGATAACGGTAACACGCTCAACCTGCACACCCTGCCGCAGGACAAGTCGGCCTACGTCGAAGTGGTGGCGGTGCAGCCGGGCGACGACAGCTGGCTGCCATCACGGATTGCCAGGTGCCGCTACTACGTGCGCAACAACAAGACGGTGGAGCGCGACGGACGCCTGGTGCTTAAGGACGGCGACGAGATTGACGAGCTGACTGTATACGCCGACGCCCACTCATGCGGACAGGTGGTGGTGGAGAGCGGCCTGGCACGCGTGGACAAACTCGTGCTGAAATACACCTTCACGCCCGGCGAATGGAACTTCGTATCGTTCCCCGCCGATGCCAGTCTGTCGCGCATAAGCAACCTCGACGCGCTGGGCTACCGCCTCAACGACGGACAGAAGGCGTTCTACCTGTGCGAGTATGACACGCGCAGGCGTGCCGGACAGCCCGGCGGCGACGTGTGGACAAGGCTCCAGACTGACAACGTGGCAAGGAACAAGGGCTACATAATGAGCCTCTCGCCATCGGCCGACAACCCCGGCGGCAAGCCCGTGGAAGTGACGTTCGTACTGGGCAATACCACGCTGGGCGTCGACGCGTCGGGCAACGGCTCGATGAACGTCGAGCTGAACATGATGCAGCTTGAGCCGGGCACAGAATTTCCCGTCTACGTGATGCCCGACGGCGGCGTCAAGGGCGCGCCGCTCAAGGTTATGGTAAGGTTCTCGCCCGACGACCTGTCGGCCCTGCCGGTAAACCACGCAAGGGCGCTCGAGGACGTCCGCGTGACCTTCAACCCCAACAACTCGGGCATACGCCTCACGCTGCCCACGCAGGAGCAGGCCAAGGTGGTGATATTCGACAGCAAGGAGCGCATGGTGAAGGCCGTCAAGTACGTGTCGCCATACCTTATCGACATAACCGGCCTGGAGCCCGGCAGCTACCAGCTCTACATACAATACGGCAACGCGACGGCCACAAGGCCACTTGAGATAAAAGGCAAAGACTGACAACGCGGCATATAACTCGGCGTGGGCATAAGGGCCAGGCCCACGACCCCGTAACAAGAGGACATCCGGTGAAGCGTTTTAAAGACAGCTTCACCGGATGTCTTTTTGCCAGCCGGTTGCGGCGGCAAGACCGCCACAACCTTAATTTTTGGCACACGCCGCACCTGCCGGCACGGCTGTTGCAACCGCCTGACTGCCAGGCGGTTGCCCATACATGGCTTTTTGCAGGGCAAAAGGCCGCCTTTTGCCCTGCAAGACGTGGCGTTTTATGACACTGAAGGCCGTCTTTCACAAGACTGCCGGCCATACCCTGTTTTTTGACACGCCGTGTGCCGGCTCACCTTCTCACCTTATGATGCGGCCTATCATCCTGCGGTTGGCATTGGCCACGGCCGACGTGTCGATGGTAGACAGGTATATCTGCGTGGTCTTGAGGCTCTCGTGCCCCAGCCCGCGGCTCACTATCGACAGGTCGTAGCCCATGTCGCGCATGGTAGTGGCCCATGAGTGGCGCGCCACGTATGTCGTAAGCGGTATGCGTACGCCGGCCATGGCGCCTATCTTCTTGAGCAGCCGGTTTACGTTGTGCTCCATCTTCACGTACTGCCGGCGCTCCGTGCCGTCAAGGCGCGTTATGATGGGCAGCAGGTAAGGGCTGCCGCCGGTCAGGTGCGCATACTCGTCAACGATGGCCTGCATCGAGGGTTCCCAGCTTACGGTGATGCACTGGCCGGTCTTCTTCCTGTTGTATTGCAGCTGTCCGCTGCTGATGTCCGACTTCCTCAGGTATGCCATGTCGACGAACGACATGCCCTGGAGGTATATGCTGAGCATGAACACGTCGCGGGCGAAGGCGATCCGCGACCCTTCGGGCAGCTCGAGCTGCCGTATCGAGCGTATCGACGCCAGCGGTATGGCCCTCTTGGCTGTCTTGGCAAAGCCCGTGAACACGTGGCGGAAGATGTCCTTGTCGGTGGTGAGCCCCATGCCGACAGCCTTGCGGTACAGCGTGCGCAGGGTGCGCATGTAGCACGACGACGAGTTGCGCTTAAGCCCCCGGTACCTCAGCCACGCCTCATACATGACAATGGTATCGCCGTCGAGGGCGTCAAGCACGATGTCCTCGCCGCTGCGGAACGCCGAGAAGCTCTTCAGGGCGTCACTGTACGTCTTGGCTGTGCCATGCCGCCCGGCCATGATTTTCCTGTCGGCCATGGAGCGTATGAAGCCGAACCACGTCTGGCAGGGCGGCAGCCGCCTGTAAGCCTCTACCACGTCGTCGGCTGTGTACTGCACGCCGGCAGTCTCCTTCTCCACCAGTATGGCCGTAAACTGTTTCATGTTCCACCGTATTTTCGACGCCACCATCTGCAAATACGCCTGCCGGCCGGGACTGCCGCCCATGCGCACTGCCGACAGGGCATCGTCCCACTCGTCCGTGTTCACGTGGTAGTCGGTGCTGACGGTTCTTGCTACCCTGCGGTGGATAACCTGGAAGAACAACGTGCCTTCACTGCCCTGCGTAGCCGAAGGGCGTAACTTAATCTTGATTGTTGCCATAAGCTGTTGTTTTAGTTGTTACTAACGGTTTTACGAAAACTATCCGTGCCATGCCCCCGTGCGGCATAACCGTTCATACTGCCGCACGCGGACTGCCGGCAGGGCGGGCACGGGCGTTGCGCCTGCCGGCGTTTGCGGTTGCTAATTTAAGCCGCCACGGCGCTTGGTTGTATCATGGATTGCGTTTCAGACAGGAAAAAACTAAGGCACGCCCACTGCGACCGCACCGCCGCGGCAGCGCCCTGCGGCACCAAACCATGCTGATACACTTTGACTTACACCACCCTTTTATCACCGGCAAATACAAAAACATGGCGGCTACATGGCGATAATCCGACTTTTTTGAGTACTTTTGCAGCGGATTAGGCCGACAAGCACGGCCGGCTTATTTAACTTGGATAAGATTATGGAACAAAAGAAAAATTATAAGCGCACCACCGTGACCGCCGCCCTGCCCTACGCCAACGGCGGCGTGCACATAGGCCACCTGGCCGGAGTCTACGTGCCGGCAGACATCTATGTGCGCTATCTCAGACTTAAGAAACAAGACGTAAGATTCATCTGCGGAAGCGACGAGCACGGCGTGCCCATCACCATCCGCGCAAAGAAGGAGGGCATAACGCCCCAGCAAGTGGTCGACCGCTACCACGCAATGATAAAGAAGAGCTTTGCCGACTTCGGCATCTCGTTCGACATCTACAGCCGCACCACATCCGACACACACTCAAAGGTGGCGTCGGACTTCTTCAAGAAGCTATACGAGGAAGGCAAGCTGGTAGAGAAGACCTCAATGCAGTACTACGACGAGGAGGCACACCAGTTCCTCGCCGACCGCTACATAACGGGCGAATGCCCCCACTGCCACAACCCGAAGGCTTACGGCGACCAGTGCGAGAAGTGCGGAAGCGACCTCGACCCGACCGAGCTTATCAACCCGAAGAGCGCCATCAGCGGCTCGCAGCCCGTGCTGAAGGAGACCAAGAACTGGTATCTGCCGCTCAACGAGTACCAGGACTGGCTCAAGCAATGGATACTCGAAGGCCACAAGGAGTGGCGCCCCAACGTCTACGGACAGTGCAAGTCGTGGCTCGACCTCGACCTGCAGCCGCGTGCCATGACGCGCGACCTCGACTGGGGAATACCCGTCCCCGTCGACGGAGCAGAGGGCAAGGTGCTCTACGTGTGGTTCGACGCACCGATAGGCTACATCTCCAACACCCAGGAACTCATGCCCGAGGACTGGGAGAAGTGGTGGAAAGACCCCGAGACGCGCCTCGTCCACTTCATCGGTAAGGACAACATCGTGTTCCACTGCATCGTGTTCCCCACCATGCTCAAGGCACACGGCGGATACATCTTGCCTGACAACGTACCGGCAAACGAGTTCCTCAACCTTGAGAACGACAAGATTTCGACATCGCGCAACTGGGCGGTATGGCTCCACGAATACCTTGAGGAGCTGCCCGGCAAGCAGGACGTGCTGCGCTACGTGCTCACCGCCAACGCGCCCGAAACGAAGGACAACAACTTCACGTGGAAAGACTTCCAGGAGCGCAACAACAGCGAACTGGTGGGCATCTACGGCAACTTCGTAAACCGCGCGCTGCAGCTCACCAAGAAATACTGGAACGGCGTAGTGCCGGCATGCGGCGAACTGCAGGACATCGACACACAGACCATAGCAGAGTTTAAGGACGTCAAGGCCAACGTTGAGCGCCTGCTCGACGCCTTCAAGTTCCGCGACGCCCTCAAGGAGGCAATGAACCTGGCACGCATAGGCAACAAGTACATAGCCGACTGCGAACCGTGGAAGGTGGCAAAGACCGACATGAAGCGCGTAGAGACCATCCTCAACATCTCGCTCCAGCTCGTTGCCAACCTGGCGATAGCCTTCGAGCCGTTCCTGCCTTTCAGCAGCGCAAGGCTCCGCAAGATGATTAACATCGACACCTTCGACTGGAACCAGCTCGGCTCTACCGACCTGCTCCAGGCCGGACACCAGCTGGCCGAGCCCGAACTGCTGTTCGAGAAGATAGAGGACGACGTGATAGACTTCCAGCTGAAGAAGCTCGAGGAGACAAAGAAGGCCAACGAGGCCGCCAACTACAAGGCCAAGGAGATAAAGCCCAACGTACCTTTCGAGGACTTCGAGAAACTCGACATACGCGTTGGATTAATCAAGGCGTGCGAGAAAGTGAAGAAAGCCGACAAGCTGCTCAAGTTCACCATCGACGACGGAAGCGGCCAGGACCGCACCATCGTGAGCGGCATAGCCAAGTTCTACAAGCCTGAAGACCTCGTAGGCAAGCGTGTCTGCTTCATCGCCAACTTTGCCCCGCGCAAGCTGAAGGGCATCGAGAGCCAGGGCATGATACTCTCGGCAGAGGACTTCGACGGCTCGCTGAGCGTCATTACGACCTCCGCCGACGTGAAGCCGGGCAGCCAGGTGTGCTGACGCTGAAGGCGAAACGCCTCCCGTAAGGCGGCCTGACGTGCCGCGGAAGGATGGCTTTTGACATGTAAAATATTACCGTTAAATAAAAATACGCATGCTCCATTATACAGGAGCATGCGTATTTCGTTCTTGTAAATACAGCCGCCGGCCGCCGTTTACCATGCCACAGGGGCGGCAATACCGGCACATGTGCAACTTATTATGCCGCCGGCGTGCCGTTATTTCACGCCGTGTTATTATCTTTGCGCCATGAAATACATCTTCCTCTTAATAGGTTCGCTGTCGCTGGTGCTCGGCGTCATAGGCATATTCCTGCCCTTGCTGCCCACCACGCCCTTCCTGCTGCTATCGGCGGCGATGTTCTTCCGCAGCTCGCCGCGCGCCTACCGGTGGCTACTCGGGCACAGGCACCTGGGCCCGTACATACGCAGCTTCCGCGAGGAACGCAGCATACCGCTGCGCGCAAAGATTATTTCGTTGTCGCTGTTGTGGCTCACCTCGCTGCACTGCATGGTGCTGATATTCGGCTCGTGGTGGCTGCGCGCCGCCATGCTGGCCGTGGCTGTGGGCGTAAGCTGGTACATCCTGTCGCTTAAGACAAGGCGCAAGGCTGACTGAAACGTATCGCGCCGGCGAATAAGGCACGGACCAACAGCACGAATAACAACCTTAACGTGAGGTAAAAAGCCAACCGGTCTGGCATGTAATAAATAAAAATGCGGCCGCCACCGATTCTGTATCATACAGATTCTGATGGCAGGCCGCATTTATGATGACGTCCTTTCAAAGGCTCGTATTATTTCAATTCACGGACTATTCGTATCCGTTCTCCATTCCTCCGCCTTCTTCTCCGCCCATGTTGGCACTGTTGTTAACTTTCTTCTTGGGCGCTTTCGCCTTCATGTTGCCGAAGTTGTAAGTCAGCGTAAGGTTTACCGTGCGTCCGCTGCGCCAGTTCTTCTGGTGGCGTGTGAAGGTCTCCGAGCTGGTGTAAGTATCGAACTTGCTTGTGTTGAGCAGGTCGCGGCAGTTGACGGCGAGCGTCAGCTTGCGGTCGAGGAACGTCTTGCGCAAGCCCAAGTTCATGCGGAAGTTGCCCTTGCGGTAGCCCTGCGCCACTGCCTGGCGTGAACGGTAGCGGCCCGTAAGCTGGAGCGATATGTCCCAGGGCAGCATCAGCGACGCCTGCATGCGTGCGTTCCAGGTGAAGTTGCTGTTGCCTTCGCCGGTTACGGTCTGCCCGTCTATGTCGTACGTAAAGCCGTCGAGCTTGTAGTAATAGGCGTTGGCCGTGGTGGTAAGGTTGAGTATCTTGCAAATCTGGTTCTTCATAACAAGCTCGACACCGGAGCTCAGGCTCTTGGCAACGTTCATGAAAGTCTGGTACATCATGCCGTCGGAGCTGCTCTGGTAGCTTATGCGCTCGATTACGTCATAAGTGGGGCGGTAGTACGCGCTGACGAGCAACGAGTGGGCGTCCCATGTCTTCAGGTAGTTGAGCGAGAACGAGTTGCTGTACTCGGGGGTAAGCTCGGGGTTACCGAACGACACCATCGAGGCGTCGCGCGTGTTGCGGAAGCTGTTGAGCTGGCCTCCCCACGGACGGCGCAGGCGGCGTGTATAGTTGAGCTGCAGCTGCTGCGTCTCGGTAAGCTGGTAAGAGAGGAACACGCTGGGGAAGAGCTGGAAGAAGTCCTTCTTGAACGCCGGGTCGCGCTTCGAGGGGTCGTGCTCCTGCTCGTAGCTGTAACTTTCGGAGTTGACGTGCCAGTACTCGCCGCGCAGTCCGCCCATGACGCCGAACTTGCCGAACTTCATCGTGGCGGTGGCGTAGAGCGCATGCAGGTCCATGTTGTAGATGAAGCGGTTGTAGTATTCCTCGTCTTCCACCTGGTTTACGCCGTCCCAGCTCGTCTCGTCGATATAAGACTCCTGCGGCGAGTTCTCGCGGCGGAAGTTGCCCTGGTATCCGGCCTGCAGCATTATGGCCTCGCTTATCGGGTTTTCGTAGTCGAGTTTCACCTCCCACGAGTGGCTGCGGTTGAACATCGGGCGGTACTGGTAGTCGTATTCGGTGGGCTTCGGCTCGTCGAAATACTCGGTGCTGTCCTGGTATATGTTGTCCTGGTCCATGCGCCAGTTGTTGTAGTCGACGGTGAAGTCGAGGTAATGGCGGTCGGTGAAGTTGTGGCGGTAGTTGAACTCGCCGTAGAACATGCGCATGTCGTTATGCCCCGACGAGTTACGCAGCATTATGTAGCTGTCTTGCGGTGCGCCTATCGTGCCGTAGTGGTAAGGCGTCACGCCACCGTTCTTGTGGCTTCCCATCATCATCATGCCCGATATCGACAGCGCGTCCTTGTCAGTTGCGTTGTATGTAAGGCCGGCACGGCTGAATACGTTGTTGCCCATACGGTTGTTCTCGGTGGTGTACGACTGGTACTGGTTTGTGTTCAGGTACTCCTGGTAGCTCGACGAGCCGCCGTCGTTGGCACGGTGGCGGTAGCCCACGTTCAGGTATCCTTCCCACCTGCCTACGTTGAAGTTGATGTTGCCGCTGGCGTTGGCGCTGCCCCTCGAGCTGCCTCCGGCCTGCACCGAGCCGTAGTAGCCCGCCGTGCGGTTCTTCTTCAGCACGATGTTAATGATGCCGGCGCTGCCCTCGGCGCTGAACTTTGCCGACGGGTTGTCGATGACCTCTATCCTGTCAATGCTCTCGGCAGGCAGCTGCTGGAGTATCTCGGCGCGGTTGTCGCTGGTCAGTCCGCTGGCCTTGCCGTTGATCCACACCTCCACGCTGGTGTTGCCGCGCAGCGATATGTTGCCCTCCGTGTCGACCTCGACAGACGGAATGTTCTCGAGAACGTCGCTCGCCGCACCGCCGGCGTTGCTTATGTCCTGCGTCACGTCGAACGACTTGCGGTCAACCTCGAGCTTCATGCCCGGGCGCTGCGCCGTCACCGTGACCTCCTGCAGCGTCTGGCTGTCTTCAGAGAGGCTTATTTTCTTAAAATTGGTGTGCTTGTGCTCGGCCTCAAGCGTGAAGCTCTTTACAAGCTCGGTGTAGCCTATGTACGACAGCTTCATGGTGTAGCTGCCGTATGGCAGACCCGTAACATAGAACAGGCCCTTCTCGTCCGATATTGCACCCTTTACAAATTTCTGCGTGGCCTTGTCATACACGGCGATGTTGACGAACGGCATCGAGCCGCCCGTAGCCGTGTCTACCACCTTTCCCCTGACGCTGCCTTGCGCATGGCAGAGGACAACGCTCATAACGAGTAGACAAAAAACAATAAGTTTCTTCATAACACTCTATCTGATTGATTAAGCCCCGAAAAGTTTAATTGTTTACATGTTTTTTCACAAATAATTTGGTTTTACGCTCTAAACAGATTACCTTTGCAGCCGGATTGGGGTCTCATAGTTCAATGGATAGAACAAGTCTCTCCTAAAGATTAGATCCGAGTTCGATTCTCGGTGAGACCACTCCTGATTCCTTTCATCTCTGCGCGCAGGCCTAAAGCCCGCGCGTTTTTCGTTTATTACTACCTATATAAATTAAAGCCTAAGGCCAAGCCACAGACAGAAAATAAAAACACACGCCCCTGCCGTGCGCCGTCCCGACACGGGCTTGCCGACACACAGTCTGCAAGAGGCTGCCTTTTAGAATGCAAAAGGTTATCTTTCGCGTTGCAAAAGGCAACCTTTCGGAAGGCAAAAGACGGCCTTTTGTAACCGCTTGAGCATCAACCCGTTACACACACAACAAAATATGACGGCACCGCATGCCTGCGGCCGCTTCCCTGCCACGGGCGGGGAAGCGGTGGAACTGGTGCGTCAAAATATTGTAAAAAAATGTTGTCGCGATTTTACTTTTTGCCGTTTACCTCCTCTTATATATAAGACGCGGTTGAAAAAACGGCGTTTACATAACCTTAGTATAAACCTGTAACAAATACTACGATGAGACCATCAGCAATATTCAAGACGACAATAATGGCCCTCTGCATGGCAATGGCCTGCGGTTCGTGCATAGTCCATAAGGACCATCCGCCACGTCCGCCGCACCATAAGAAGCACAAACCACCGAAGAAGCCCAAGGGTCCGAAGCACCATCCGCCGCACGTATCGGTAGACTACGATAATACCGGCAACACATATTACGCGTGGAACGTGGAATGACAATAACCTACGGGGAGTGCAGCCAAGACACGGCATGCTGACGTCCACGCGGAACGGCAGTATTTTCAGTTCCATTGTTATTCCCTTACGATTGTTTTCACGGCTTTTGTTTCAGCGCGCCGCAGCCTTAGCCATGCGCCAAGGTTGTGGGCGCTGACGTTTTTTGACTGCAATACCGGCGCGAAATACAAATATCCATAAATAACACCTAATAATGTTACAAATATTGCAGTTAAGCGCATTTTTAAGTATCTTCGCAATTTGAACAATGAAGCTCGCAACATACATAACAGCGTGCCTGCTGGCGCTGCTTGCGTCGGCATGCGGTAGGACTGACGGCGGCGGAAGCCGACGCTCGGTGTACTACTGGAGCACGGTGCTCGACATCGACAGCACCAAGCAGGCCTTCATCGACCGCCACGGCATAAGCCGCATGTACGTAAGGTACTTCGACGTGGTGGCCGGCGAAGACGGAAGCCCCGTGCCCAACGCCACGCTGAGGTTCGGCACGGGCGTGCCGCAGGGCGTCGAGGTGGTGCCCGCGGTATACATAGTCAACGAGTGCATGGCCGCCGACACCGCCGGGCTGGCCGGACTCATACTAAAGCGCATATTGCAGATGAACGCCACCAACGACATCGGCGGCGTGAAGGAGATACAGATAGACTGCGACTGGACGCGGCGCACGCGCCAGCGCTACTTCGGATTCCTGCGCACGCTGCGCGCCATGGCCGCCGAGCAGGGCGTCAAGGTGTCTGCCACGATACGCCTGCACCAGCTGGCCGAGGGCGCGCCGCCCGTAGACCGCGGCGTGCTGATGATGTACAACACGGGCGACTTCACCGACATCAGTTGCCAAAAGCCCATACTCGACATGCGCGACGCAGCGCCATACCTGCGCCATCTGGCCGACTATGAGCTTCCGCTGTCGGCAGCCTACCCTATTTACTCGTGGCGCATACTCTTCCGTGGCGGCAGATATGTCGGCATAATGCACCGCGACGACGACCTGCCCGTACTCCAGGGCGACTCAATCGTGATACGCGCACCTACGCTCGGCGACATAACCGACGCCGCAAAATCAATAAGCAGCCGGCGCATACAGGCCAACAGAGAGATAATACTGTTTGACCTGAATAATCAGAACATAACACGATTTAAACCCGATGACTATGAGAAGATATTTAATTACAGCGATATTTAGTCTGACAGCCGCGGCAGGCGCAATGGCCTGCATGCCCGAACTGCCGTCGCACAACTCATATATGTTCAGCGTGTTCCGCCGCGACGCTCTCACATCACCGTTCCGCGAGGATATGAACGACTGGTGGAAACGCTACGGCGGCCAGCCCGAAAGCACAGACGAGAACTACTATCAGTACAACCATGAGCGTATAGACAGCATTGCACGCCGCAACGGCGACCGCCAGATGCTACACTACATGAGTCTGCTCGACGCTTATCTCGACGTAAGCGAGAAGATAAGCCTGGACGCATGGGAATATCCTACGAAACAAGAGCTTGCCTCACGCGACAGCACTCTGCACGCTCTGCTCGACGCCTGCGAGGAGTACAAGGGCGGACGTATGGACAAACAATACGCACTGATGACCATGAGAGCCAACATGCTGCTGGGCCGCGACAAGGCAAACATGCTCTACTGGACGGCTACGGCAAGCAAGCTGCCCGACGGAGTGTGGCGCGAGATGTGCCGTAACATTTATGCACGCGCACTGCTCAACAGCGGACTGCGCCGCCAGGCGTGCGACATCTACGCCGAACAGGGCGACATGCAGAGCATAAAATGGTGTATGCGCAAGTACCGCAACATGGCCGGAATACGCAAAGTTTACTCAGAAAATCCCGACTCGCCCACCCTGCTATACCTTGTTCAGGACCTTGTGAACAATCTTCAGGAGACTCTTGACACGCGCGACGACAGTCCGTTCAGACTGCACACGGGCGGAACTGACATACGCAAAGTGGCCGACAGCGAGGCAAACGAATTTCTGAATTTCGCCGATGAGGTTATAAAAGAGAAGCGCACACAGTCGCCTTGCCTGTGGCAGAGCGCGGCAGCCATGATAGAATATCTTATGGGCAACTATGACGAGGCTTACCGCAGAGCCGCACAGGCTGTCAAGATGGACGGCAGTCAGCGCATGAAAGACAACGCGCGCTGCATACGTATGCTGGCTAAGGCCACCACGATGAAGCTCGAAGGCAGCTCTACGGCATGGCTTACTGACGAGTTTCGCTGGCTCGACAGCAAGATTGAGGAGGAGCGCGGACGCTCAGGCGAATACGCAAACCACTACACAGACGTCAAGGAGCGCATTGCCTACAACGTGCTGGCACCGCGCTACATAGCCGCAGGACGCCCTGAAATGGCGCTCGCGCTCATTGGCATGGCTACCGAAAACGGCTTCAGCTTTGAGACTTCGGGCGACCATACAGCCGACAAGGATTTCAAATGGGGCGGCGACTGGCCGTGGAACCGCGACTATTCATGGGGTAACGAATACTTCGCAGCACTGTCGCAGACGTCTGCCGACACTTTGGCCGCATACTACTCATTCCTTACATCGGCAAAGAACGACCTGTTCGAACACTACGTAGCGCAGCAGGTTTACGCCAACAAGGACTATTACAACGACCTTATCGGCACACGATACATGGCCGAAGGACGCTTCGCCGAGGCTGTGCCTTATCTTGAACGTGTAAGTCTTGACTTCATCTCACGCCAGAACATCAGCTGGTACATGGCTAACAGAAATTATGCCGAAGCCCGCTGGTTCAACAGACAGCTGCCCAACACGTATGAGACAGACGGCCCTGACAAGGGCGAACCTAAGGAAAACCTGAAACTGAAGTACTGCAAGGAGATGATTCAGATGCAGTCAAGCTATAACCTCGCGACTGCCGGAGAGCAGAAAGAAGCACAGGCTTACGAGCTTGCGGTGCGCTATTATCAGGCATCGTGCTACGGCGACTGCTGGTTCCTGACACGTTACTCGCACAGTGTGAACGACAGCGCACGCGCCGGTGAGCTTGACTTCGCGGCCAAAGCGATTGACTATCTCAGACAGAGCAGCCAATCTGCCAATCTGAGCACACAGTACAAATCGCTCTACGCGCTGGCTTTCATCAACATAGACCCATGGTATGAGGTTACTTACGACAGCGAATACAACCCCGTAATAGTGCCTCACACTGCCTCAGCACAATACAAAGCACTGGCAGCACTGAGCCGCTTCGCGCACGAACATCCTCAGAATATCGACCGATACACAACACGCTGCGACGTACTGAAACAGTTTGAACGACTGTCAAAATAACGACGCAAGGCGGCACGGGCTGCCGTCTTTTGCACTAAAAACCGGATTTTATTTCCATATTAACTGTAAAAATGTTAATTTTGCACGTTTAAACAACGTCTCAAAATATAAGGAAATGTCATCTGTAACAATAAAGAAAGTAAGCAGCAGGAAAGACCTTGAACGCTTCATAGATTTCCATTACGACCTCTACGAAGGCTGCGAGCAGGACGTACCAAACCTGTTCAGCGACGAGATGAACACCCTCGACAAGACGAAGAACGCCGCCTTCGAGTTCAGCGAGGCAGAATACTTCATGGCCTTCTATGAAGACGGGCGCATGGCCGGACGCGTTGCGGCAATCATAAACCACCGCGCAAACAAGCGCTGGGGGCGCAAGTGCGTGCGCTTCGGCTGGATAGACTTCGTCGACGACATCGAGGTGTCGCGCGCTTTGTTCAATGCCGTCGAGGATTACGGCAAGTCGAAGGGAATGGACGAGATGATAGGGCCGCTCGGATTCACCGACCTCGACCCTGAAGGCATGCTCACAATGGGATTCGACCAGCTCGGCACGATGGCCACGATATACAACTATCCGTACTATCCTGAACACATGGAGAAGCTGGGCGGATTCGAGAAGGACAACGACTACGTGGAGTTCAAGCTCATGGTGCCCGACGAAGTGCCGGAGAAATACACCAAGATAGCCGAGATGATACAGAAGCGCTACAACCTGCACGTGCGCAAGCTGACCAAGAAAGACGTGTTCGAGGGCGGCTACGGCAAGAAGATGTTCGACCTTATCAACACCTGCTTCAAAGACCTATACGGCTATTCGGAACTCTCCGAGAAGCAGATAGACCAATACATAAAGATGTATTTCCCCATGGCCGACCTCAGCCTTATCACCGTAGTGGAGGACTGGAACGCCGAGAAGAAGCCCGTTGCCGTTGGCATCACCATACCGTCGCTGGCACGCGCGCTGCAGAAATGCCGCCGCGGAAGGCTCTTCCCGTTCGGCTGGTGGCACGTGTTGCGCGCCCTCAAGGCACACAAGACCGAAGGCGTTGACCTGCTCCTGCTCGGAGTTCTGCCCGAATACCGCATGAAGGGAGCCAACGCACTTATGTTCTACGACCTCATTCCGCGCTACCAGGCATACGGATTCAAGTGGGGCGAGAGCCAGGTTGAAATGGAAACGAACGAGAATGTGCAGAGCCAGTGGCAATACCTCGAGACAATACTGCACAAGAGAAGACGCTGCTACAAGAAGTGGCTGTAGATTTCCTGCCGGCAAGCCGGCGGGAAATAATTAAAAATTAAAAAGTAAAAATTAAACAGCGCTATTTATGGCTGGCGGTAATCATATCGACTAAAACCCGCTGAAGTGGAGTAATAATTAAACAAAGTTGATTATGGCTGACGGCAATAACATTGTGAAAGAAAAGGCGGAGAAGTTCGCCATACGCATTGTTAAGTGCAGTAGGTTCATAAGAGATACCAAACGTGAATACTCGCTTGCTGACCAGCTGCTACGTTCCGGCACAAGTATAGGTGCCAATCTTTATGAAGCTGAATTTGCACAAAGCAAAGCCGACTTTATAAGCAAGATGAGCATAGCGCTTAAAGAAGCATCTGAAACCAAATATTGGCTGTGGCTGCTCCACTCGACAGACATACTGGAAGACAAAATTTACTACTCAATGAACACCGACTTGAAGAACATCATAAGTCTTCTTGTTTCAATATTGAGGTCGTTGAAAGGTATGGACAGCAAGTAACAGCTTACAACGCCACATGAAGCCGCCATCCTGTTTCAACCACGGCGTTTAATTTTTAACTTTTAATTGTTAATTTTGGAATTTTATGAGCGAAGAGAATAAAATTACAACTTCTTATACAGACGAAAACATCAGGCACCTGTCCGACATGGAGCATGTGCGCACCCGTCCCGGAATGTACATCGGACGGTTGGGCGACGGCTCGATGCCGGAAGACGGAATATACGTATTGCTTAAGGAAGTCATCGACAACTCGATAGACGAGTTCAAGATGAAAGCCGGCAAGAGGATTGAGATTGACCTTGACGACAACCTCCGGGTAACCGTCCGCGACTATGGCCGCGGCATACCGCAGGGCAAGCTCGTAGAGGCTGTAAGCGTGCTCAACACCGGCGGAAAGTATGACTCAAAGGCGTTCAAGAAGAGCGTCGGCCTCAACGGTGTCGGCATAAAGGCCGTCAATGCGCTTAGCTCCAATTTTGAGGTAAGGTCTTACCGCGACGGCGTGGTGCGCACGGTGAAGTTCGAAAGGGGCGTTCTTAAAAGCGACGTGACCGAAGACACGCAAGACGAGAACGGTACATACGTGTTCTTCGAGCCCGACAACACGCTGTTCAAGAACTACACTTTCCACAACGACTTCGTCGAGACGATGCTCCGCAACTACACTTACCTTAACACGGGGCTTACCATAATGTTCAACGGTCGCCGCATATTGAGCCGCAACGGACTTGAAGACCTGCTCAACGACACGATGACCACCGACGGCATTTACCCTATAATACACCTCAAGGGTGAAGACATCGAGATAGCGTTCACCCACACCAACCAGTACGGCGAGGAGTACCACTCGTTCGTCAACGGCCAGCACACCACCCAGGGCGGTACGCACCAGAGCGCGTTCAAGGAGCACATAGCCAAGACCATAAAGGAGTTTTTCAACAAGAACTTCGAATATACCGACATACGCAACGGCCTCGTTGCCGCCATCGCCGTAAATGTAGAGGAACCGATGTTCGAGAGCCAGACGAAGATTAAGCTCGGCTCGCTTACCATGAGTCCTGACGGCGTAAGCGTGAACAAGTACGTAGGCGACTTCATAAAGACCGAAGTGGACAACTACCTGCACAAGAACGCCGACGTGGCGGAGGTAATGCTGCAGAAGATACAGGCCTCGGAGAAGGAGCGCAAGGAAATGGCGGGAGTGACGAAGCTGGCACGCGAGCGCGCCAAGAAGGCCAACCTGCACAACCGCAAGCTGCGCGACTGCCGCATACACTTCAGCGACGTGAAGAACGACCGCAAGGAAGAAAGCTCCATATTCATAACCGAGGGCGACTCGGCAAGCGGTTCAATAACCAAGAGCCGCGACGTAAACACGCAGGCTGTGTTCTCGCTGCGAGGCAAGCCGCTCAACTCTTTCGGCCTTACAAAGAAGGTGGTGTACGAGAACGAGGAGTTCAACCTGCTGCAGGCGGCGCTCGACATAGAGGACGGACTCGACACGCTGCGCTACAACAAGGTAATCGTGGCAACCGATGCCGATGTCGACGGAATGCACATCCGCCTGCTGATAATAACCTTCTTCCTGCAATTCTTCCCCGACCTGATAAAGAAAGGCCACGTCTACGTGCTGCAGACGCCGCTCTTCCGCGTAAGGAACAAGCGCACGAAGGTACGCAACAAGAAGGCGCTGGAAGAGGTGAAGGACAAGAAAGGCGACTTCATCACACGCTACTGTTACAGCGAAGACGAACGCCTGAAAGCCATAACGGAGCTTGGTCCCGACCCTGAGATAACACGATTCAAAGGTCTCGGCGAGATAAGCCCCGACGAGTTCCGCAACTTCATAGGCCCCGACATGCGCCTCGAGCAGGTAACCCTGCACAAGACCGACCAGGTGCAGAAGCTCTTGGAATATTACATGGGCAAGAACACGCCCGAGCGCCAGAACTTCATCATTGACAACCTTGTCATCGAGGAGGACCGTCCGGAGGAGGAAGAGGTGTTCTGACAGGCCTGGAAACGGGAACGGCAACGCTCCATACCCATACAAAACGACAAACCAATGAATAAGAAATCATTACCAATCTTACTTATATGCCTGTTCGCGTCGCTGCTGCCGGCAACGGCGCAGATAACGCTCGACTTCTCGAAAGACAGCCCCATACGCAAGCTGCAGATAGCCGAAATGGCGATAAACAACCTATACGTCGACTCGGTTGACGAGAAGAAGCTCGTCGAGGACGCCATACGCGGAATGCTAGAGAAACTCGACCCGCACTCGTCTTACTCGGACCCCGAGGAAGTGAAGGCGCTAACCGAACCACTGCAGGGCAACTTCGAGGGCATAGGCGTTCAGTTCAACATGGTCGACGACACGCTGCTCGTAATCCAACCCGTATCAAAAGGCCCGTCGGAGAAGGTGGGCATCATGGCGGGCGACCGCATCGTGAGCGTCAACGACACGGCAATAGCCGGCGTTAAGATGAGCCGCGAGGAGATCATGCGCCGCCTGCGCGGTCCCAAAGGTACGAAGGTAAACCTCGGGATAGTGCGCCGCGGAGTGGCTGAAACACTGAAATTCACCGTCAAGCGCGACAAGATACCCGTAAAGAGCGTCGACGCCGTCTACATGATACGTCCCGGCATCGGCTACATAAGGATAGGCAACTTCGGCGCCACGACGTACGACGAGTTCATGCAGGGACTCCAACAGCTGAAAAGCCAGGGCATGACCGACCTCGTACTCGACCTCCAGGACAACGGCGGAGGCTATCTCGAGGCAGCCGTGAAGATAGCCAACGAATTTCTCGAGCGCAAAGACCTCATAGTGTACATGGAGGGACGCCAGGCTCCGCGTGCCGACTATAACGCACAAGGCAACGGCAGCATGCGCCAGGGCCGCGTGTTCGTACTCGTCAACGAGTTCACGGCGTCGGCCGCCGAGATAGTCTCAGGCGCAATACAGGACCACGACCGAGGCACCATAATAGGGCGCCGCACCTTCGGCAAGGGCCTCGTACAGCGCCCCATACCCCTGCCCGACAACTCCATGATACGCCTAACAATAGCCCACTACTACACCCCTTCCGGCCGCTGCATACAGAAGCCTTACACCAAGGGCGACCGCGAAGACTACGCACTCGACTTCGAGAAGCGCCTTAAGCACGGCGAGCTGACCAACCGCGACAGCATACACTTCGCCGACTCGCTGAAGTTCTACACACTGAAGAAGCACCGCCCCGTATACGGCGGAGGCGGTATAATGCCCGACGTGTTCGTACCGCTCGACACGCTCCAGTACACCAAGTTCCACCGCCAGCTCGTGCTCAAGGGCATAGTAATCAACACCGACCTGCGCTACATCGACAACCACCGCGACCAGCTTAAGTCGCTCTTCCCCACGTTCGAGTCGTTCCGCGACGGTTTCCAGGTGCCCCAGCAGCTCGTTGACGACGTGCTGAAAGAGGGCGAGAAACAAAAAGTGAAGCCCAAGGACGACGACGAGCTGCAGAAGACGCTGCCTTATCTGAAGACACAACTCAAAGCCCTGATAGCCCGCGACCTGTTCGACATGAGCGAATACTTCCAGATAATCAACGAGACGAGCGACATCGTGAAGAAAGCCATAGAACTGTCGACAAAGAACAGATAAGTCCACAAAGCATATACTTACAAAGATTGTCCGGCTGCACGACGTTCCGTAACAACACACGGAACAGAGTGCAGCCGGATTTTTTGTGCATTCATCATCCTGCCTTAACCTCTTACTCACGCCAACCGTTTAAGAACAACGGTATGTGAATTGTTATAAAACATTAAAACTCATGTCGGTTGCATTGCAGTAAGCAGAAAATCTTATATCTTTGCGATATCAAAATGATATCATAATTTATTGTTTAACATAACACCAAAGACCTATGGAAAATCGTGAATTCACCTTTACAGGCATGATGCTCAACGGCATAGCCATGCTCGTGTTCAATCTCCTTATGTATATTGTCAGCATCGCCCTTATCGTAATGGCGTTCGCCACGTTCAGCGGCGCGGCTGCCGTCAGCGCAGGCGTGGGCGGCGCGGTGCTGCTTATAGCCAACATGTTCGTCAGCGGCGGCTTCATGCTGGTAGAGCCGGGCGAGGCCCGCGTGATGATGTTCTTCGGCAAATACCGCGGCACGTTCACACAGGCAGGCTACTTCTGGGTAAACCCGTTCTTCTCGGTAAAGAACCTGTCGCTGCGCGCACGCAACCTCGACGCCGAGCCGATAAAGGTTAACGACAAGGCAGGCAACCCCGTAATGATAGGCATGGTGCTGGTGTGGAAGCTCAAGGACACGTACAAGGCCATGTTTGAAATCGACGCGCAGACCATGGCCGAATCTAAAGCGGCGGCCAACGCGGGTATCGCCGTAGCCAAGACTGCCACCATAATGAATGCCTTCGAGATGTTCGTGCGCATTCAGGCGGATGCCGCGCTGCGCCAGGTGGCCGGTCAGTATGCCTACGACGACGGCGAGCAGGAGGACGGCGGGCTGACCCTACGCGGCGGTAGCGACGAGATAAACGAGGAGCTCGAGCAGAAAATAGACGAGCGCCTGGCAATGGCGGGCATCGAAGTGATAGAGGCACGCATCAACTACCTGGCCTACGCGCCCGAGATTGCGGCAGTGATGCTGCGCCGCCAGCAGGCTACGGCGGTCATCGCGGCAAGAGAGAAGATTGTCGAAGGTGCCGTGTCGATGGTGAAAATGGCGCTCGACAAGCTTGCCGATGAAGACATTGTAGACCTTGACGAGGAGAAGAAGGCTGCCATGGTGAGCAACCTGCTCGTAGTGCTCTGCGGCGACGACACCGCCCAGCCGGTAATCAACACTGGCACGCTGAACCACTGATAATGCGCCGCCGGCAGTAACACGCACGGCGGCAAAACCCCGTTTTTTTGACACATCGATAAGCATCTGACCGTCAAGACGTTAGCTCGCAATCAGCAAAAGGCGGCAAAACGGACTGCAAAAGACGGTCTTTCACCATGTAAAAGGCCGCCTTTCGCACTATGAAAGGCGGCAAACGGCACAACCATAATATCTGACCTAAAACCAAAATGTATGTTCAGAATAAGACTAAGTCAACTCAAGGTGGTTGAAAAATGTATGTTCAGAAGAGGGCTAAGCCGACTCAAGGTGGTTGAATACAGATACAATCCGGCGTTAGAAGGCAAAGCGGACATCGCTGCAGGTGTGCTCGGACTGGCAGTCACGGCGGTCATGTATGCCGCCGGCATGTTCAACAGCTGGATATTCCTTGTTATCTCCTCAGTCCTTTATGCCGGCGTCATGGCATGGGGTGTTTACCTGTGGCGGCTGCGCCGCAAGCCCATGAAGCGCGAGATTACGCTGGGCGGCATCAAGCACAGGCTCTACCTGCGCAACCGGCCGCTCTTCATTATATACTGCCTTGCGGTAAAAATCGTCGACTGGCTTATCGTGATAAGCGTATTAGCGATGTTGGAAAGCGATGCCGGGTGGGCAAGTGCATTCTTAGAAGAGCTGTACGCATGGACATTCGTGCTGCCGCTGGCGCTTTACGCCGTGATAATTGAATACCTGACATACCTCCAGTTTTACCGCACGCCCGAAAATATGCGCAGCATATACCTGTCGGGCGACGGCAACACCGACCTCTATACTGAAGCCTTAAGGCAAATGGGAAAAGATGGCAAAGAAAGAGAATAGCACAAAGAGCTTCGTCCTGCGTGTAGACGCCGACACGATGGCGGCAATAGAGAAATGGGCCGCCGACGAGTTCCGCTCTACCAACGGACAGCTGCAATGGATAATAGCGGAGGCGCTGCGCAAAAGCGGACGCCTGCCCAAAAAGCGCCACACGGCCGGCGAGGGAAAGGAGGACGAGGCATGACCTACCGCGAACTGTGGCGCACGCTGACGCCCCTCTACGACGAGGGCGAGGCTCGTGCCATAACAGACTACGTGCTCGACGCAGGCTTCGGCATGGGCAAGGCCGACATAATATGCGGAGCGGTTGAGTCGCTGGCGGCGGACGATGCGGCAAGGCTCGAAGGCATATTCAGCAGGCTGCGGCGCGGCGAACCCGTGCAGTACGTCATGGGCTGGGCCGAATTCGGCGGCCGCCGCTTCGGCGTACGCCCCGGCATACTGATACCGCGCCCCGAGACCGAGGAGCTTTGCGCCCTGATAACCGCCGACAGGCAGGGCTGTCCGTCGTCCAAGATAGTAGACATAGGCACGGGCAGCGGCTGCATAGCCGTTACGCTGGCGCTCGACGTGCCCGGCAGCGACGTGTCGGCATGGGACATTTCGCCTGTCGCGCTCGACGTTGCACATGAGAACGCACAGGCTAACGGCGCCGCCGTCACCGTTGAGCGGCGCGACGCGCTAAAGCTGACGCCATGCGGCGAGCAGTGGGACGTCGTCGTGAGCAATCCGCCCTACATCTGCGACAACGAGAAGAAGGATATGGCGGCAAACGTGCTCGACTTCGAGCCTGCCACCGCCCTGTTCGTGCCTGACGACGACCCGCTGCGCTTCTATCGCCCGATAACCGCCTACGCCGCGCAGACGCTGCGCCCCGGCGGTGCGCTTTACTTCGAACTTAACCCTATATATGCCGACGACATAGCCTCAACGGCGCGTGCCTGCGGCTTCGCCGATGTCGACATAATCAGCGACTGCTACGGCAAACGGCGCATGATGAGGGCACGTAAAGCCGGCAGACAGTAAGATAATAAGGACAGATAAGCCTGACAGGAACAACAGGCAACCGGCTCTTACAGTTCTATAAGTCCCCTCCCATCTCTCCCATTACTCCCATAACTCCCATCCCTCCCATCAAAAAACAACAACAATGACCGAAGAACAGATATACCAGAAGCTCTCGGCGCTGTGCGCCTCGGCCGAGCATTGCTCATACGAGATGACCGAAAAGATGCGCCGCTGGCAGGTGCCTGACGACATGCAGGCGCGCGTAATGGAGCGGCTCGTCAAAGAACGCTTCGTTGACGACGAACGCTACTGCCGCTTCTTCGTGCGCGACAAGATACGCTACAACAAGTGGGGACGGCGCAAGGTGGAGCAGGCGCTCTACATGAAGCGCATTCCTGCCGGCATACAGGAGCGCGTGCTCGACGAGGTCGACCCGCAGGTGTACGTTGACATACTGCGCCCGCTGCTCGCGGCGAAGCGCAAAAGCGTCAAGGCCGAGAGCCTGTACGAGCTGAACGGCAAGCTGACACGCTTTGCCCTGGGGCGCGGCTTCACGCCGGACATCATAAGGGAGTGTCTCGGCGATTGCGCCGAAGACTGAGTTTATTTGTGCGGTTTAAGCCGTAAATTGTCAAATTATTCTTACCTTTGCGCTTGATAACATACCCGACAGAAAGGGACTACAATGACAGACAACGACTTTGACATAAGGAGCAACAACATATCGTCGGCCGAGAAGGAGTTTGAGAACGCCCTGAGACCGCTGCGCTTCGGCGACTTCAGCGGCCAGCAGAAGGTCGTGGAGAACCTCGAGGTGTTCGTGGAGGCGGCAAAATACCGCGGCGAACCGCTCGACCACACCCTGCTGCACGGCCCTCCGGGACTGGGCAAGACTACGCTTAGCAACATCATAGCCAACGAACTGGGCGTGGGCTTCAAGCTGACCAGCGGCCCGGTGCTCGACAAGCCGGGCGACCTGGCAGGCATACTGACGTCGCTCGAGCCTAACGACGTGCTCTTCATCGACGAGATTCACCGCCTTTCGCCCGTGGTGGAGGAGTACCTCTACTCGGCAATGGAGGACTACCGCATCGACATAATGATAGACAAGGGTCCGTCGGCGCGCTCGATACAGATTGACCTTAACCCCTTCACCCTTGTAGGGGCTACCACCCGTAGCGGACTGCTCACGGCTCCGCTGCGCGCCCGTTTCGGCATAAACCTGCACCTCGAATACTACGAACCGGAGACGCTCACCAAGATACTGAAGCGCTCCGCCTCGATACTCAAAGTGCCTATCGACGACGATGCGGCGGTGGAGATAGCACGACGCAGCCGCGGCACGCCCCGTATAGCCAACGCCCTGCTGCGCCGCGTGAGGGACTTCGCGCAGGTAAAGGGCACCGGGCGCATTGACACTGACATCGCACGCATAGCCCTGACGGCGCTCAACATAGACCAGTACGGACTTGACGAGATAGACAACAAGATTCTGCTGACTATCATCGACAAGTTCCGCGGAGGCCCGGTGGGCATTACCACCATTGCCACGGCTATCGGCGAGGACGCCGGAACGGTTGAGGAAGTGTACGAGCCGTACCTCATCATGGAGGGCTTCATCAAGCGCACGCCGCGCGGACGCATGGTGACCGAACTGGCATACAAGCACTTCGGACGCAACATGTACGGCTCGGATAGCCTCGAACGCGACCTTTTCAATATATGACAAACAACCACACAACCTGAAACAAGCTGAAAATGAAGACAGGAATATTCGTGGGCAGCTTCGACCCCTTCACAGCTGGCCACGACTCAATAGTGCGCCGCGCACTGCCACTGTTCGACAGGATTGTAATAGGAGTCGGCGTAAACGTAAACAAGAAATACATGTACACCGCCGATGTGCGCGTAGCCGACATAGCAAACCTGTACGAGGACGAGCCGCGGATTGAGGTTAAGGCATACAGCGACCTTGCCGTAGACTTCGCCAAGCGCGAAGGGGCAAGGTTTATAATAAAAGGCGTGCGCAGCGTGAAAGACTTTGAGTATGAACGCGAGCAGGCAGACATAAACAGGCAGATAGGAGGCATTGAAACAATACTGCTCTATGCCGAGCCGAAATATGAGAGTGTGTCGTCGAGCATGGTGCGCGAGCTGATTCATTTCGGCATGGACGTCAGCCGCTTCATCCCCAAAAGAAGAGGCGCGGAGGAATGACGGATAACCGATGCTTCAACCATAAAACACGAAAGAAATGATAACATACAACACCGACGGCGTTAAGATGCCGAAAATCAGGAAACGCGAGACTACGGCGTGGATTAAGGCCGTTGCCGCAAGCTACGGACGCAAGACGGGCGAGGTAGGATACATGTTCGTTGACGACGAGAAGATACTCGAGGTTAACCGCGAATACCTCGGACACGATTATTACACGGACATCATAACCTTTGACTACGACGAAGGCGACACGATAAACGGCGACCTGGTAATCTCGCTCGACACTGTGCGCTCAAATGCGGAGATGCTCGGCAAGGAGTATGACGACGAGCTGCACCGCGTAATAATACACGGCGTGCTGCATCTGTGCGGAATAAACGACAAGGGACCGGGCGAGCGCGAGATAATGGAGGCTGCCGAGAACAAGGCTCTGGCCATGCTCGCCGAAATGAAAAAGCAGGCCTGACAGCCTGTCCGGCAAACGCAGGGCGGCTTAAAGGCCGCCCTTCATCTTACCGTAAAAGTGTTTCCACATGGGCGCGGCCATGAGGCTCTGGCGTATCTTGTTGCCCGATAGCAGGGCGAACACCTCATCCTCGCCCATAAGATGCACCTCGATGTCCTCCGTGCGGTCGAGATGCTGGCTGCCGGTCTTAACCACTCCCGTGGCAAGGAAGCAGTGGCAGAGGTTGTTCATCGTGCTTGTATTGGCCGAAACGGTCATTATCTCGCTCCACTCGCCGCCGCTGTAGCCCGTCTCTTCCATAAGTTCGCGGCGCGCGGCGTCGACAGGCTGCTCGCCATCCTCGCACACTCCGGCGACTATCTCGAAGTTTGTTTCGCCTATGCCGTGGCGGTACTGGCGTATCAAGACATACTCGCCGCCGTCAGTAACGGCAATAACGTTAATCCAAGTGGGGTATTCAAGCACGTAATACTCGTCGTTGATGACGCCCGTGGGCAGTTCCACGGTGTCCTTCCTGGCCGTCAGCCACGGCCTTTTTATAAGATACTCGCTCTTTAGTATCTTCCATTTCATGTCTCGTTCCATAATCATTTATCTTTATTTTTGACGCTTACGCCATTCGCACACTACACGCGAACGGCCTGTTACTGCATTTACTTGTCCATAATTCCATTATCTGTCGCCAACAAAAAGGCTGCCGGCGTGCGGAACGCCATGCGCCGTCCTGTTGCCGGGTGGGTGAACGACAGTTCCTCGGCATGCAGGCACAGGCGGCTGCCCGTGCCGTGGCCGTAGAGGCGGTCGCCGACTATCGGTGTGCCGAGGCCGGCGGCGTGGGCACAGTGGACGCGCAACTGATGGGTGCGCCCGGTAAGGGGAAACAGCTCTACACGGGCGAAACGGCCGCCGTTATCGGTTATCCTGTATTCCGTTACGGCGTCCTTGCCGTTATCGTGGTCTACCTTCTGGTACGGGCGGTCTAACGGGTCGGGGCGCAACGGCAGACTGATTGTACCGCTTGCGGGACGGTCGGGCACGCCGTCGAGCAGCGCCACATAGCGCTTCTTGACCTCGCGTGCGGCGAACTGAGCCTGTAGTTTGCGGTAAGTATCGTCGTCGTAAGCCACAAGGAGCAGTCCCGACGTGTCCATGTCGAGGCGGTGAGGCAGCATTACACGGGGCTTGCCGGCGCGGCGCAGGCACATCTCGTCGAGCACGGACGCCGCCCCACCCTTGCCGGGCACCGACTTCATGCCCGACGGTTTGTTGACAACGGCAAGCCATTCGTCCTCGTAAACAATCTCGAGCGGCTGGCTCACGCCGCGCTCCACGCTGCCCTTCTCAACGTCGAGCCCCTGCAACATGTGGGTAAGTATGGGCAGGCACTTGCCACGGCAGGCAGGATAGTAGTGCAGATGGTGGCGCACTTCGTGGGCCGGAGACGCTCCCCACCAGAACTCTGCCATGCAGACGGGGCGCAGGCCGTTGAGGTAAGCGCACTGCAACAGCTTGGGCGCGCAGCAGTCGCCGGCACCCGAAGGGGGCACGCCGCCGGGCGTAGAGGCAAAGATGGAACACAAGTCGCGCCGCTCGCCGCGTGCGTCGAGCATGCTGTACCGGCTGAACAGCCAGCGTTGCAGGCTGTCAGACATGGCCTTGCGCTGCGCTTTCAACCTTGAAACATGAGCCTCAACCTCACTGACGGCGGCTTCTGCCTCGCACAGACGCTCCTTGCCGCGCTGGCGTATGCGGCGCAGCTCGGCCTTCATGAACTGGCTTTCGCGTATCATCCGCGCCTCATCATCGGCAGTAACGGGTTCTCCCGAACTGCGTCGGGCATCTCGCGCAGCCTTCGCCTCGGCCATCTTGAGCCTGAAAGCGTCCTCCTCCGCCTTGTTGCATTGTTCTATCCGGCTGCGCAAACTTACGGCAGCGGCATAGCGTTCAGAATGGAGAATGGCGTCAATCTGCCAGTTTATGGCTGTTATCTCAGCCTCATGGGTCTTGAAATAGCCGTCGGGCTGCATGGCGTCGAACACCGGCGGAACGAAATAGGCATGGTCGTTGCGGCCGGCAAGCAGTCCGGAATAGGCGGCGAGGAAACCCCGCCGGCCGTCGGCAGTCCTTACGACAAGCACGCCGAACATCTTGCCACGGCCGGCATCGGCGCGCAACGCGCCGTCAGACATTATATACCGCTGAACCTCGGCGGCGGCTGCAAGACACAGGGGATGGGGCTCGTAGCAGAACGGGTCGGTAAACCTGGACGGGTCGGCCAGGCTGCTGTCAAGCGGATGAAACATCGGTAACATGGTGCAAACTTACGGAAAAAACATCATTATACCCAAAACCGGCAAGGAAACATACGTTTTTTGCACGGTTAAAGGCACGTAAACCGCAGCAAACGCCATACGCAACCTGTTACGGGAACATGAAAAAAGAGGGGGCGGCCGTTGTTGCCACCCCCTCTTTTGCCAATATAGCGGAGCGCAAGGCTACACCTGCCTGATGCCACCCTAACGCCCAAACATGTCGCCTTAAACGGCTGCCTCCTCAAGAGTGTATACAAAAGCCGCCTCCAATGTAAATCCATCTTCAGACTCGCTCTCGCCTTCGGTTATCAGCAACTGGTTGTTCTTGAACTCAATCTTGACACTGCCGCTCATAAAATCGTCGTCGAACACATCGGGATTCCATGAATATTCCAGAATGCCATTGCCCTGGTTGCCCCAGCGCCATGTTGCCACGTCAAGCATGTTGTTAGTGTAGAGCACCATGTAAGTGCCTGACTTGCTGAATACGATCTGCTGGGGTACGTCAATAAGCATATCCTCATAGTCTTCGTCCGAATAGTCTGGGTCGTTAGCCTGCATCCATTCCTTTATCTTATTGTAAAGTCCTTCCATCGTCGGGGAAGTCTCGTCGAAGTATGTCTTTCCGTTCATACGTATATAATAGCGGAAGCTCTTGATGTCCCATGTACGGCAAATATTGTCTGTCATGCTTCCGGCCTCGGGCGTACCTGCCTTGTTTGCCTCCAGGTCGAACGTCTCGCCGTTGTTCTTTTCGATACGCAGGCTGTAGGCGCTTCCGCCTTCCTGGGTAACGGTGAGCGTTCCGTAACCGTCAAGGGTGTACTCGTTGTCACCGGTCTTGGTGTACTTGCCGTAGATGATGTCTGACCATACTACGGTTCCGGCCCTTGTCTCAGCCACTTCAGGCTTGAGCTTGCTACCGGGTGATACCAACATGTTCTTCTTCAACAGTCTTGCCACCGGGCTTGCGGCCTCAGGCGCATAGTTGCCACCGGTGTTCAGGCGGATGATGAAGTTGCCCGCCTCAGTAAGCTCAACAGACTTGTATTCGCTTGAGGCGGAGGTCACCATGAACTTGGCTGCATCAGCCTCATACTTCGGTTTTTCGAAATTTGAAGGGGCATTTCCTTCATCGTCGTCGTCGTCGCTACCGCATGATGCCATAACACACACTGCCAACAAAGCAACCATCATGAACATACCCCTGCGGAGCAAACTTAACATCTTTTTCTTTTCCATAAATAAATTGTTTATCGTTAATAATTTGGGTCTCATAAATATTAGTATCACAAAATTACAAAAAAACACTTACGGATAGCACCGTCATTTGTTAAAAAACATAAACAGACGGCAATACGAAGTAAAATTGAACATGTTAGAACAAGGAATGTAAACACTTAAGCTACAGACTACAAAACAAAACATAAGAATGCAGGAAAGACTTGGACAGGACCGGCATAAAGCATGACCGGCACAAAACCGTGGCATGAAAAAACTTAATAACACACCTACCCAACAGCGACAAGACACAACGGACGGAACCAGCAACAAACCTGTAGGGCTAAACAATGCCGACGTAAAGCGGACGGAGCATCGGTAACATGGTGCAAACTTACGGAAAAAAATCTGTCTGACACAGACTAAGGCACGGAAATCTTACGTTTTGGGAACCAGGCAGTTGGGAGGCGCTGGGCAAAAGGCGGTAAGGCGCGTTGCAAAAGGCGGCCTTTCAGACTGCAAAAGACGGCAAACGGGAGGGCAAAAGGTTATCTTTTGAACGCCAAAAGATAACCTTTTGGAAAGCGGCAAAAAAGAAGGCTGCCCCGGCACTGCCAGAGGCAACCTTCTGAAAAGCTAATCAACACGTGCGGCACGCATGCCGGCACGATGTGAGGATACGGTTATTTAACAACGAACTTCTTGCCGTCCCTGATGTAAACGCCCTGCGGCAGCTTGGTCAAGTCACCGTCGCGGTTCACCATGCGTCCGTCCACGCTGTATATAGGACCGTGGCTTCCAGTCTCGCCTGTAACCACGTCGGATATTCCGGTAGTATCGCCGAACTTGACGTAGTTGGACTCGGCCGACTCGTCGCCCTCTACTGTCGCCGTCACGGCGTAAGTGCCGTCAGTAGCGTTCTCTACGACGAACTCAGTAGTGGTCAGACCTGTCTGCACGGGCGTGCCGTCACGGTATACCGTATAGGTTACGCCGTCGTCACCGGCCTGCATGGGCGCAAGTTTCTTAAGCTCCTGGTCGGCGGTCATGAGGGTTGCCGAGATGGCCCAGTTGTAGTCGAAGCTGAAGTCTTCCTTCATCGACTTCCAGTAGCCCGGAGTAGCCGACGACGAGATGAGGTCGCTGTAATAGCTTGCCACATTAGGTCCGTCGTCGCATACGAGAGGTTTCACGCCGTTGTTGTAAGAGAGGAAGTAGCCTACGCTGATGTCCTGGCCAGCAGGCACTTTGACAGGATTGTCAAGGCGTACGGTGTTGAGACCAACCGCAAGTGTCGACAGGTCGATGTCCTGCATGTAGGCGACGTTGTCGCCGTACATCACTACGGCAGCCGCCGAGAGTACGTTGGTGTCATTGAGGCGGAAGCTGATGTGCGATACTTCCTGTCCTACCTTGTCGGCCATTTCGGCAGCCGGGAACTTGACAACCATGTAGCCTTCGACCACGCCGCTGCCCGTCATGCCGAACGCGAGGTACTTGCCACTGCCGTTGTCGTATGTCAGCACGGGTGCGGCAGTCACGGGCTGCCATGACAGCTTGAGGTTATTGCCTTCGACGGTACCCTGCAGGTTGTAAGGAGCCTGCGTGCGCTGGGCTATCGTATTGGTAAACCTCAGCACGTCGCTCGCCGGCGACTCCCAGCCGTTCTCGTAAACTGTGGTGATGGTGTAGTCGAACACACCGTAGCCTGAGAGGGTTCCGGCATACTCTGTAGCCTCGGTCTCGGTAACGAACTCGCCGTTGCGGTATATGCGGAAGCTCTTTGCCACGGGCTTGCCGTCAGCCTTGGCGGGCGCCTGTTGCATCTTTTGTGACGGTGCAACGCCGAATCCAAGCTCGTCGGCATCGATGTCAGTACGCATGTTTATTGTCATCCTCTCGAGGCTGCTGCCACCCAGAGGCGTGCTGCCAAGGCGTACGGCGCCGGCGGCGGCAGGCTCCTGTCCGCCATTGTCGTCGACGGCAAGAGCGCCGACGATGATGTTCAAGCCGGCAAAGTCTGACGCTATTGTGCTAAGCTTGAGCCATGTACCCGCACCACCGGCCAGGTTGACAACGGCTCCGCCGTCAGCCTCGGGACCCTCGTCGAGGAGAATCGGGCTGCTGCCTGCCGGCAGGGTGGCGTCATAAGCAATGTATATGTCCTTGCCCTCAGGTATCCTGATGTCCTCTCCACCGTCGAGCGTCAGCGTATAAAGCATCTGCGGCTCGATATCGCCCTTGGCGAACTGGCGCTCGTAGAGTACGTCGCCACCGTCGGCAAGCACTTTCAGCTTGAACCCGTCAAGCACGTCGCCGATGCCGAACGTAATCGAATGCAGTTTGTAGCCCGCACACTCGGCAAGCTCTTCCTTGCTGAACTTGGCACCGTACAACAACGACATCTCCTCGGGGAAGCCTGCTATGTAGGCCGGCGTGCCGTAATGCTTCATCTCGTACGCGCTCGGACTCCAGGTCATGGCAATGTCGGCGCCCTGCTGTTCGTAGTCAACAATGATTGGAGCCTTGTATTCGGCCGGCAGCGAGTATGTTAGATTGGCCGCCACCTCGTTTGAGGCCTTGCCGCCCTCGCCCTTGGCCACCACGGCGTAACGGTATGTTCCGAGGTCGGGCACGTTGTCGGTGAATGTGTTTCCGGACACGTTATCGCCTACCAGCTGGCCGTCGCGGTATACGTCATAGCCCGTCACCTCCTGCGGCTCTGAAGCCTGCTCGCTCAGCGCCTCGACATCGGCGGTAAGCATGAAGTTGCCTGCGATGTCGCCTTCAGACAATGTCTTCCAGTAAGGACTGGACTTATCGAAGCCGTTCGTAGACGGAGCTGAAGTAGAGAACGAGTTGCCCTTGCCCTCCACGGCGGTAGTGTTGTCGACTCCTACCGGGTGGCCGCCCGCCGTGTGTGTATAGTAAAGGCCGAATGCATACTCGTTGCCAAGCTCCATCTTATACGGCGTGGTAAGCGTAAATTTGTTCCACGCATCGGTGGTGACGGCGGCAGTCACATCTTCAGGCACAATCTCGTAATAGTCAATCTTGCCGTTCTTCATGATGAACGCCACGATTGAATTGAGCGTGCCGTCGTTTCTTACATAAGAGTTGATGGCCGTTATCTGGTGGTCGGGGAAGGCTGCAAGGTCGTCAGCGTCAAACTGCTGCACTATCCATACCCTGGGCGACGTGCTCGACGTGCCGCCGATGGATATACCAAGCTCCTTGCCGCTCCATGTCATTTCGGGTCCGCGCTTCAGCGGAGCGCCCCACGTAAGCGTGGCTGAAAGATTGTCGACAGTTGCGGAAATGCCGCTGACGGGCGGCATGTAGCTGTATGCCGACAACGTTTTGGCTTCAACCTCGTCAGACATCTTGTCGCCGCCTTCGGCATAAACGGCCGCCACCTTATATTTATGCAGGCCCTCGGGCTCGCCTGTCAAGGTGTACGCAGTAGCATCGGTAAGCAGTTCGGGATTGACCTTCACGCCGTCGCGGTAAACGTCATAGCCCTGCGGCTGTCCTGTCGCATCGTTGTGCAACATGGCCGTAACGAGGAAATCGCCGGGTGCGTCGGAGTACCACTTCTTACCGTCATATGAATACAGGTTGCCCTTGCCGTAAGTAGGCTGGCGGTCACAGATTCCCACAAAACTCATGTTACGACCGCAGTTGAACTTAACGGCAATCACTACCTCCTTGCCTTCGGGGATGGTATAAGGCTCGTCAAACCTGACGTTGCGCCACGAATTCTTCTCGAAGCCTCCGAGGTCGGCCGCCTGTTCGTAAACGGGTTGACCGTCTTCAAACACGACTACCGAAGCCTTGAACACCTCACGATACTCCCAATACCTTACGGAATCAATTTTCTGGCCTGCATAAGCCGCAAGTTCGTCGGCGGTGAACTTGGCGCCGACATAAAACTCAACAGCCCCCTGCGGGTCTTTCAGAACTCCGTCAAGCCCGTTATAGTCTTCGTCGTCATGCCATTGCAGCACGATGTCGTCGGCAGGGGCTTTCCAACTAAGCGACACATCCTGGAATGTCACATCAGCCTTCAACGAATGTGGCTGGCCATTTTGCGCACAAAGCTTGCCTCCGACGATTCCGGAAGCAACCATCAACAATGTGATAGCGCGAAGAAATGTCTTTTTCATAAGGTCGTATAGTTTTAAGATTAGCGGCGGTTAAATAACAAGCAGCCCTACACTTACCCGCTCATGCAAGGTCGCACGGCCGTGCCGGTTGACGCCGCTTTTACCAAAGGGCACAGCCGATAATCATATTTGGCAAATATATATAATTATTTTTACATTTCAACACTTATTACACAAAAATAATAATTGATTGTGACTAATTTGGAGACAGTATAAATAAGCCAGGCAATAAAATTGTCTCGACAAACATGGAAAATATAACGACTAACGGCATTATCGAGCTTCAGTCAGCAGCCGGATTGGTCCAAAGGCAAACTAAGCCGGCCTCACGGCGATGAAAAAAGTAAAGGCGCACCTTCGAGGTGCGCCTTTACATATAATATAATCCTGTCAGATGATTATTATTTCAGCTTTGCATATCCGTAGCGTGCAGTCTCGCCGAGCTCTTCCTCGATGCGGATGAGCTGGTTGTACTTGGCCATACGGTCTGTGCGGCTCATAGAACCAGTCTTGATCTGGCCAGAGTTAGTAGCTACAGCGATGTCGGCGATAGTAGTGTCCTCAGTCTCGCCTGAACGGTGAGAAGTAACAGTTGTATAGCCGTGGCGGTGAGCCATCTCGATAGCGTCGAGAGTTTCGGTCAGCGAACCAATCTGGTTAACCTTGATCAGGATAGAGTTTGCAGCACCCATCTTGATACCCTTCTCGAGGAACTTGACGTTAGTTACGAACAGGTCGTCACCAACGAGCTGGCAACGGTCGCCGATAGCAGCTGTCAGCTTAACCCAGTTATCCCAGTCGTTCTCGTCGAGACCGTCCTCGATAGAGTCGATAGGATACTTGGTGATGAGCTCCTCAAGGTACTTGATCTGCTCCTCTGCAGTGAGTTTCTTACCGTTAGGATCCTTCTTCTTGCCGTCCTTGAGCTGGCGGTAGTCATAATACCACTCGCCGTTCTCGCATACTGCGAACTCGCTGGCTGCGCAGTCCATGGCGATCTTGACGTCCTTGCCCGGCTCGTAGCCAGCGTCCTTGATAGCCTGGCAGATGCTGTCAAGAGCATCCTCGATGCCGTTGAGTGCAGGAGCGAAACCACCCTCGTCACCTACTGCGGTAGAGAGTCCGCGCTTCTTCAACAGTTTTGCAAGTGCGTGGAAAACTTCAGCACCCATGCGGATGGCTTCCTTCTCGTTGGGAGCGCCTACCGGACGGATCATGAACTCCTGGAATGCGATAGGAGCGTCAGAGTGTGCACCACCGTTGATGATGTTCATCATAGGAACGGGCAGGGTGTAAGAGTTGCATCCGCCGATGTAGCGGTACAGAGGCATGTTAAGAGCCTTGGCAGCAGCCTGTGCCGTAGCCAGTGACACGCCGAGGATGGCGTTTGCGCCGAGCTTGCTCTTTGTAGGAGTTCCGTCGAGAGCCAGCATCTTATAGTCGACAGCACGCTGATCGAAAACGCAGTCGCCTTTCAATGCAGGTGCTATGATTGTGTTAACGTTCTCAACAGCCTTGAGCACACCCTTGCCCAGGTAACGGTTCTTGTCGCCGTCGCGAAGCTCGAGTGCTTCGTTCTCACCCGTAGACGCTCCTGACGGAACGGCTGCACGGCCCATAACGCCGTTTTCAAGGGTTACTTCAACTTCAACTGTAGGATTGCCTCTTGAATCGAGGATTTCTCTTGCATGAACTTTTTCAATCTTCATAATTACCTTAAGTTTAAAAGAGTCGTAATTTATGTTCTCTTGATTTTCGACTGCAAAGTTACTGCCAAATGGCAATATATGAAACAATAAAAAGGCTTATTTCCTGCTATTTAATTTTTTTTAATACATGCGCGTACAATATTATAAAGATAGGTTTCATATTGACAAGTCCGTGTGACATCGTGACACGTTGGCGTCCTGCCATTGCCGGCACGGGGTGCATGGCAAGATACGTTTAATTCGCAAGCATTGACATTTCATCGTAAACATTAAATATTTTTTACGACACATACGCCGCAAGTACATTTTACTCCTTTTATGAAAAAGGATTGTAATTTTTACAATTAGACATCAAAATTACATTTTAAGTATAAAAAAAACAATATATTTTTTGTAATTTTAGAAAAATGAAGTATATTTGCAAAAACGAACGACAAATGTCCATATTACACGTCAACATTCCGGCGGGAATGTAATTCACATATTTTTTAATAACTTAAAACTTAAATTATTATGATCAAACAATTACTTTTCACTTCATTATTGCTCGCACCATGCGCCCAATCCATGGCACAAAGCATAAAAAAAGCCGACAATGTGACAATGTACAGCATTTCCCAGGACGGACGGTACGCATGCTCTGCAAACGACGGTGCAGTTGTTTTGTGGAATACTGAGAAAGACAACAACTTCACAATGCTCGACAATGAATATTATTATTGCGACGGTGTAAGCAACAACGGCATAATGGCCGGATCAGTAGGAACAGCCGGAAGCGAGCTGCCCGCCCTCATATCTGCAGACGGAATAACATACCTGCCCATGCCCGAAGACACCGAATGGAGCTACGGAAGCGCACGCGGAATTTCGTCGGACGGAACGTTTGTGTGCGGACTGCTGTCAAGCGCAGGCTTCGGCATGACCGGCAACGTCACAACGGTAAAGCCTTTCGTATGGGAGATCGACGGCGACAACATCACTTGCACGGCCCTGCCCTATCCTGAAAAGGACTTTACGGGACGCTGCCCGCAAGGCTACCACGCACTGATGGTATCAGAGAGCAAGAACCGCATCCTCGGACGCCAGATCGACTATTCAGGCTTTGGCGGAGCCCTGGTGGTTTGGGACCGCACGGCACCGGGCGAACCTTGGACATGCACTGTCCTCGGCGAGGATATATTGTACAACGACGGCCCCGACTTCCCCGAATATCCGGAGTCACCCCAGAGCGTGGACTACAAGGAGTATATGACTGAAGACGAGATTGCCGCTTACGACCAGGCATACCAGGACTGGATGTACGGCGGATTCGTAGGAGACGCCCCGAAGCGCGAAGACTTCATCACCGACGAGACAAGGAAGAGCCAGTATGCCGAGGCAATGGAAGAGTACAACAAGGCAATGGAAGAGTACAATGCGAAGTACGAAGCATTCAACGAAGTGTACAACCAGCGCCGAAGCGAGTACTCTCTCGACCTCTACTCGTTCTCTGGCAGCTTTAACGGCCGTTATATAGGATGCACTATGCAGACGATGGATTTCTCTACAGGATGGCCGACGACAATAAGCTATCCGTGCTACTACGACATCGACGACAACTTCAAGTTCGTCTCACTGATGGACGATAAATACAAGGACACAGGAATGTCAGGACGCATCACCGACAACGGCGACCTTGTAGTCTCGATACCTGCAAGGGCTACCATGTTCGACCCGAGAACCTCTTACATCATACCTGCCAACGAGGACAAGCTGGTTACCATTTACGACTTCATGAACAAGACCAATGAGGGCAAAGTGGACCGCCAGACATTCGTTGACGGAGGCCTGCAATTCTCATGGGAGGGCTATGACCCCGAAACGTTCGAGCCAATGGAAATCACCGACTCTGTACTTGTAGGAGCGACATTCATATCAGCCAGCGGAAAGAACGCCGTAGGCTTCACCGTAGACCCGACCACATTTAGAATATCTTCATGGGCGCTGAACAGCTTCACCACGACCGGCATCAACACCGTAAAGACAGGCAAGGCTGAAGCAGTACTCCGCTCAAGCGTCATCGAGAACGGCTTGATAGAGTTCGTTGCCGACGTTGATAACGCAGCACTGTTCGACCTGAGCGGAGCAGCCCTCTACAACGGCAAGCCGCAGGGCAGCAGCATGGCAGCACCGGCACAGGAGGGAATATACATCCTCAAGACCAAGCTGAAGAACGGAGCCGTAAGGACAGACAAGATCGTAGTAAGATAAACCGCAGGGCGCAAGCCCGGACAACACCACAAGCCGCACGCCGAAGCTTCTGACGCAAGCCCGGGCGTGCGGCTTTTCGTATGCGCATGCGCCATGACGTACAAGCCATGGTACGAGCCGTAAAGCACTGGAATGAAACTCTTTACAATGCAATACGATTGAACTGCACAACACCATTTGTAAAAGGTTGTCTTTTGAGCTGCAAAAGACGGTCTCCAACATAACAAAAGACAACCTTTGGCAACGCAAAAGACAACCTTTGGCAAACACAGAATCAGACCGTCTCATACACACCTCGCATACCACAACTGCACTCAGCCCTGCAATGAATGCCAAGAGGCAAAACACACGACACAAAATCACGACCAATTTATATTTGCATTTCCACCTGACAGTAATAAACCAGAACAACAGCATTAACTATTTTTATAAAAACTGACAATCTTAATGAAAATACAACTAAGCATCATAAAAAAACAGAAATTTATCGACATATATTCGGAATATTATTTATATTTGCAAAAGAAAGATTGCACCATGGCATATACGCTAAATAAGCAAGGCGTTTGTGTTCTTAATTTGCATTATCTTTGAACTGCCATCAGTTAAAACCTGTAGGTTGGACTTGACGGCTGACATAAATGAAAGGCGGTTATTTTGTAACGCTTCGTTCTTGACTTTTGGAAATCTGACAGTTACATGGTTTACCTAAGACTAAACAACGGTAGAAGCTATACGCCAAATGTAAACAAATGTCATCAATAGCGACAACTGTAATTACATGATTGCTTTTCCGAGAATTTACATCTCGGTACGGATTCAGCCTACTCATCCAGGCCCAGGCAACCATACGACACAGTGCATCCACAAGCTGAATAGGCACACAAATTAGTTCCCACGCATTTTGTTAATGTTACTCATCTAATCTTAATTTTTAATTTGTCTCAACAGGGAACTGAAGACTCAAAAACAAATTTATCATGAAACAACTAAAACTAAAATTATCTGTATTGGCGGCACTATTGTCGCTGTGTATCAGTGTGCACGCCTATGACTTTGAGGCCAACGGCTTCTACTACAACATCCTGTCGGAAACAGACAAAACGTGCGGGGTAACTTATGGACATACAAATTACACAGGTGATATAGTCATTCCTGAAAGTGCAACCTACAATGGCACTACTTATTCGGTTACAAGGATTCTCAGTTCCGCATTTTACAACAATCCTATAACCAGCGTAGTAATTCCAAATACGGTAACTTATATTTTGGACAGCGCATTTGGCTATTGCTTTAATCTTAAAAGCGTAACAATAGGAAAGTCGGTTGAATGGATAGGCAGTGAAGTTTTTGAATATTGCGAAGCTCTTACGGAAATAAATGTGGTAGATGGGAACAAGAATTTCAGTTCGTTGGACGGTATCTTGTTCGACTGCGACAAAACCACACTGATACAATGCCCTTGTGCTAAAAGCGGTGAGTATATTATTCCAAGTTCGGTAACAACAATTGACGGCAATGCATTTTCAGATTGTTCAGCTATTACGGACATAACCATTCCAAATTCAGTAACAACGATTGGCAGCAATGCATTTTCAGGTTGTTCAGCCCTTACTGACATAACAATTCCCAATTCGGTAACTACTATTGGCGGAGGTGCTTTTTCAAGTTGTATCGCCCTTACAGAAATTAATGTGGAGAATGGGAGTACGAGTTACTGTTCTCAAGACGGCGTGCTGTTCGACTACGGCAAAACCATGCTGATACAATGCCCAGGAGCTAAAAGTGGCGAATATGTTATTCCAAATTCAGTAACGACGATTGATAATTCTGCATTCCAAAATTGCGCTATTACGAGTGTGACTATCCCAAATTCAGTGACAACAATCGGCAATTCAGCATTTCAATATTGTGCTATTACGAGCGTAATTATTCCAAATTCAGTGACAGAAATCGGTTATTCTGTCTTTAAGTATAGCGCTATCACGAGCGTAACGATTCCGAATTCTGTAACATCAATCGGCACCTCTGCATTTGAAAATTGTGCCCTTACAAGTGTAACTATCCCAAATTCGGTAATAACAATTGGTGATGAAGCTTTTTGTTTTTGCAATGAACTCGAAAGCGTAACGATAGGCAGCTCGGTAACGACGATTGGAAGTTATGCATTTGAATATTGCGAAGCTCTGAAAGAAATATATTCTTATGCAACAACACCTCCAAGCTGTGGCAGCTACACATTCAACGGAGTTGACTTCTCTTCAGCATTACTTTATGTGCCCATAGGCTCTTTGGAAACATACCGGGCGACAGAAGGCTGGAAAAGATTTATGAACATCAACGAATTTGAAAACACAGGAATCAATAGCATCACCATTGGCGAAGAAAACGGCAATGCGCTGATATACGACTTGAATGGCGTAAGGCTCAAAGCCCCGCAGCACGGGATAAACATAATAAACGGAAAGAAAGTTCTGATTAAGTAATACGTAAGCTACACGGTCTTGGCACATCTCCAGGCACATTAGCCAGCAATTCCTGATATAGAATAGGGGCGCATGAGTGGTTCTATAACCCATGCGTCCCTATTCTGTACAACATACGTACAATGTTATGTTTTTTGCTGTTTCATGAAAATTTCATTTCCACAATCAGTTTCTCAATTTTACCGTCTGCAAAATTTTATCTTACCGTTAAAATCCGAGTTTTATTTTGCCGTTTATCATAAATGGAGTAACTTTGCAGCCCATTTATAATAAAGTAAAAAGAAATGTCATATTTGTTTTCTTCAGAATCAGTATCGGAAGGGCATCCCGACAAAGTTGCCGACCAGATATCAGACGCCATACTCGACCAGTTCCTGGCATACGACGACCACGCCCGCGTCGCCGTCGAGACACTCGTCACTACGGGGCAGGTGGTAATAGCGGGCGAAGTGCGCAGCAGCGTCTACATAGACCTGCAGACCATGGCGCGCAAGACAATAAAGAAGATAGGCTACACCAAGTCTGAATACCAGTTCGACGGCGACTCGTGCGGCATACTTAACGCCATACACGAGCAGAGCGACGACATAAACCGCGGCGTTGACAACGGCGACGAGGACGGACAGGGAGCCGGCGACCAGGGCATGATGTTCGGCTACGCGTGCAACGAGACCGAGAACTACATGCCCGTGACGCTCGACCTGGCACACCTGATAATGAGGACCCTTGCCGACATACGCAAGGAAGGCAGGCAGATGACCTACCTGCGCCCCGACTCGAAGAGCCAGGTGACCGTGGAATACAGCGACGAGGGCACGCCCCAGCGCATAACAACCATCGTGGTGTCGACGCAGCACGACGAGTTCGACACCGACGACGAGCGCATGCTGGCGCGCATCAAGGACGACGTGGTCAACATACTCATACCGAGGGTGAAGGAGCAGATACACTCCGACAAGGTGCTCGCCCTGTTCAACGACGACATACAATACCTTGTCAACCCTACGGGCAAGTTCGTAATAGGCGGCCCCAACGGCGACACCGGACTGACCGGCCGCAAGATAATAGTAGACACCTACGGAGGCAAGGGCGCACACGGAGGCGGCGCCTTCTCGGGCAAGGACTCGAGCAAGGTAGACCGCTCGGCAGCCTACGCCGCCCGCCACATAGCCAAGAACATGGTAGCCGCAGGCGTGGCCGACGAGATGCTCGTGCAGGTGAGCTACGCCATAGGCAAGGCAGAGCCGCTCAACGTCTACGTAAACACCTACGGCAAGAGCCGCGTAGACATGACCGACGGCGAGATAGCCGCCAAGATATGCCAGATGTTCGACCTGCGCCCCAAGGCCATCGAGCGCCGCCTGAAGCTGCGCCAGCCCATGTACCTCGAGACGGCGGCATACGGCCACATGGGACGCAAGAACGAGGTGGTGAAAAAGACCTTCACCAGCCACTACCACGAAAAGAAGACCATCGAGGTGGAACTCTTCACGTGGGAGAAGCTCGACAAGGTGGACGAGATACGCAAGCAGTTCTTCGGCCGCTGACACACACGCCCGTGGCGCCGTGCTGACGCCCCGTGCGGCCGACGGCGTACAGGCACATTAAAATACTACATACACGAACATGATATTCCAGCAGGCAGACTCGACGGCGGCGGCAGGCGCAGCCGTCCGTCAGGACACGGCCCACGCCGGGCAGCCGGCGGGACGCGTGCCCAAACCATACGAGGTGCTGCAGAAGCTGCCGCCCGGCGCCACGCCGGCGCAGCAGGACTCTGCCATACAGGCGGCGTTCCACGTTGAGAACACGCACCTGAGCACCCGCCCCGACACGCTGGGCCTGCCGGGACAGGACAAATGGATAAGCCCGAGGGACGTCAACCTGCCGCAATACTACCGCGAGACGTTCTTCTCGAAAGACTCGCTCTTCTACAGCGAGACGGGCGGCCGCTACGGCGTGGCCGGCGACCCCGTGCCCTACACCATACACGGCGACAACACGCTCACGGCGCTGCTCATAGGCTGCTTCATCGTGGCCATGGTGGCCTTCGCCAACTCGCGCCGCTTCTTCATGCGCCAGGCCAAGTACTTCTTCCGCGAGCCCAACAGCAACACCACCGAGATGACCGAGACCTCGGCCGAGGTGAGGTTCCAGTTCTTCTTCGTATTGCAGGCATGCCTCCTGCTGGCCACGGTGTCGTTCATCTACACCCTGGAGTGCGTTGCCGACACGTTCATACTATCGTCGCAATACCAGCTCGTGGGCATATTCTTCGGCATCTTCGCCGCCTACTTCCTGGTCAAGCTGATAGCCAGCTGGGCCGTCAACAACGTATTCTTCGGCAGGAAGAAGAGCGTGCGCTGGCTCAAGTCGCAACTCTTCGCCACATCGGTCGAAGGCATAGCCCTGTTCCCCGTGGTGCTGCTTCAGGCATACTTCGACCTGTCGATACAAAAAGCCGTAATTTATGTCATTTTTGTCATAGTAGTATCAAAAATAATGCTGCTGTACAAGAGTTTTGTTATGTTTTTCAGATATAAAAACTTTTTTCTGCAGATTATTTTGTACTTTTGTGCCCTTGAAATAATGCCGTTGCTTTCATTAGGGGGTATACTGGTAAAGGTAGTAGATTATTTGAAAATAAATTTTTAGGATATTGACTGATGGTAAGAAAGATTTTAGTGTCACAACCAAGACCGAGCAGTGATAAGTCACCGTATTTCGAGTTGGAAAAAGATTACGGCGTAGAATTGGTCTTCCGCCCCTTCATAAAAGTAGAAGGACTGTCATCCAAAGATTTCCGCCAGCAGAAAATCAGCATTCTCAACTACACAGCCGTGGTATTCACCTCAAGGCACGCAATAGACAATTACTTCAAGTTGGCGAACGACATGCGCCTCGAGATACCGGAAACGATGAAATACTTCTGCGTGACCGAGACGATAGCCCTGTACATACAGAAATACGTGCAGTACCGCAAGCGCAAGGTGTTCTTCGGCAAGACGGGCAAGATAGACGACCTGCTGCCCACAATGGTGAAACACAAGGCCGAGAAATACCTCATACCGCTGAGCGACGTACACGACGACACCGTGGCGAAGCTGCTTGACGCCAAGAAGCTGAACCACACCGAATGCGTAATGTACCGCACCGTGAGCAACGACTTCACCGAAGAAGAGGTGAAGACCTTCGACTACGACATGTGCATATTCTTCAGCCCGTCGGGCATCAACGCATTCAACACGACCTTCGGCGACTCGATGAACGACAAAGTAGTGGTAGGCACTTTCGGCCCCGCCACCGCCAAGGCGGCACACGACGCCGGCCTGAAAGTAGCGCTTGAAGCCCCCACACAGAAACACCCCTCGATGACAAGCGCGCTGAAAGACTTTCTGGAGAACAACAAGTAAACCCGTACGCTTATGCCGCAACCAGGCGCAAAGACATTCTGCAAGGAAGAGCGGCTGTGCCGCAAGGCCCTCATAGAAAAGCTCTTCCACAAGGAAGGCAGCCGCTCGATGGCAGCATTCCCACTGCGCCTTGTCTACATGAAGTCGCCAGCCGGCGAAGACGGACCCGCGGCACAGATGCTCGTCAGCGTGCCCAAGCGCTGCTTCAAGCGCGCCGTGAAGCGCAACAGGGTGAAACGCCAGGTGCGCGAAGCCTACCGCAAGAACAAGCACATACTGTACGACAAGCTGGAACAGCTCGACGGCACACGGCTGGCAATGGCCTTCATCTGGCTAGACGACAGCCTGTGGGACACGCCGAAAGTGGAACAGAAAGTAACCAACCTCATGCAGAGGCTTGCCGAAAAGCTTGAAAGCAAATGAAAAGCCTCATCGCCAAATTGTCGAAAGCATTGGTATGGCTGCTATGCCTGCCGATACTCTTCTACCAGAAATTCATATCGCCGTTCACACCACCCTCGTGCAGATTCACCCCAACATGCTCGGAATACGCCAGGCAGGCGCTTAAGAAACACGGCCCCGTAAAGGGACTCGCACTAGCCGTATGGCGCATACTGCGCTGCAACCCCTGGGGAGGAAGCGGCTACGACCCCGTACCCTGAACATACAGTCACTACAACCCGCACGGATGACGCCCCGGCGGCCGCAAGGCGACGCCGTACGGCCATACCCGGGAAACATTAACATAGAATACCATACGATGAACAAGAATTTTGTTGAAGAACTCAAGTGGCGCGGCATGCTGAGCCAGATAATGCCCGGCACGGAAGAGCTGTTGATGAAAGAACAGGTAACAGCCTATCTCGGCACCGACCCCACGGCCGACTCGCTGCACATAGGACACCTCTGCGGCGTCATGATGCTGCGCCACCTGCAACGCTGCGGACACAAGCCGATAATACTCGTCGGCGGAGCCACCGGCATGATAGGCGACCCGTCGGGCAAGAGCCAGGAGCGCAACCTGCTTGACGACGAGACCCTGTACCACAACCAGGAGTGCATAAAGGCGCAGGTGGCCAAGTTCCTCGACTTCGGCAACGACGCGCCCAACGCCGCCGAACTCGTAAACAACTACGACTGGATGAAGGACTTCACCTTCCTCAGGTTCGCACGCGAGGTGGGCAAGCACATCACCGTAAACTACATGATGGCCAAGGAGAGCGTGCAGCAGCGCCTCAACGGCGAAGCACGCGACGGCCTCTCGTTCACCGAGTTCACATACCAGCTGCTCCAGGGCTACGACTTCCTCTACCTGTACCAGCACAAAGGCTGCAAGCTGCAGCTGGGCGGTAACGACCAGTGGGGCAACATGACCACCGGCACCGAGCTGATACGCCGCACGCTGGGCCCCGAGGCAGAGGCATACGCCCTGACATGCCCGCTGATAACCAAGGCCGACGGCAAGAAGTTCGGCAAGACGGAGAGCGGCAACGTATGGCTCGACCCCAAACGCACGTCGCCCTACAAGTTCTACCAGTTCTGGCTGAACGTAAGCGACGACGACGCCGAGCGCTACATCAAGATATTCACCAGCCTTGACAAGGAGACGATAGACGCCCTCGTAGAGGAGCACCGCCAGGACCCGGGACGCCGCACCCTGCAGCGCCGCCTGGCCGAAGAGGTAACCGTCATGGTACACTCGCGCGAGGACTACGACGCAGCCGTGGAGGCATCCAACATACTGTTCGGCAAGTCTACCAAGGAAAGCCTCATGAAACTAGACGAGCAGACACTGCTCGACATATTCGAGGGCGTGCCCCAGTTCGAGATTTCAAGGGACAAGCTCGGCCTTCAGGCAATAGAGCTGTTCACCACTGAGGCAGCCGTATTCGCCAGCAAGGGCGAGATGCGCAAGCTCGTACAGGGCGGAGGCGTGTCGCTCAACAAGGACAAGCTGACGGCCTTCGACCGCGCCATAACCGCCGACGATTTGATTGACGGCAAGTACCTGCTGGTGCAGCGAGGCAAGAAAAATTACTACTTGGTAACGGTAAAAGACTAAAAAGTCGTTCAAAATTTTGGTAGTGGCGTAAAAAACCACTACCTTTGCACCCGTGATTGTCCAATGGTGTAATGGTAGCACAACAGGTTTTGGTTCTGTTTGTAGTGGTTCGAATCCGCTTTGGACAACATTTTTAAACATTATTCATACAATAATCGCACCTTTGCACTTAGAGGTGCGATTTTTTTTAGTAACTTTGCAAAACCTAATTTACGTTGTTTCAAAAACATTCAAATTAAAAAATACATTATGAAAACAAATTACGAAATCCGCTATGCAGCGCATCCCGAAGATGCGAAAAGCTACGACACGAAACGCATTCGCCGCGACTTCCTCATCGAGAAGGTATTCGCAGCTGACGAGGTTAATATGGTTTACTCAATGTACGACCGCATGGTTGTAGGCGGCGCAATGCCCGTCAACGAAGAACTCAAGCTCGAAGCCATCGACCCGCTCAAGGCCGAATACTTCACTACACGCCGCGAGGTCGGCATATTCAACGTAGGCCAGGGCGAGGGCGTTGTCAAGGTAGGCGACGAGACATATACACTGGGCTACAAGGAGGCCCTCTACATAGGCCGCGGCGACCGCGACGTATACTTCAGCAGCAAGGACGCGCAGAAGCCTGCCAAGTTCTACTTCAACAGCACCACTGCCCACACGGCATATCCCTGCAAGAAAATAACCAAGGCAGACGCTGTGGTTGCACACATGGGTTCGCTCGAGACGAGCAACGAGCGCGACATCAACAAGATGATAGTATCACAAGTGCTGCCCACATGCCAGATACAGATGGGCATGACGGAGCTTGCCCCCGGCAGCGTATGGAACACCATGCCGGCACACGTACACAGCCGCCGCATGGAGGCTTACTTCTACTTCGAGGTGCCCGAGGAGCAGGCCGTATGCCACTTCATGGGCGAAATAGACGAGACACGCCACATCTGGATGAAGGGCGACCAGGCCGTACTGTCTCCCGAATGGAGCATACACAGCGCAGCCGCAACGCACAACTACACCTTCATCTGGGGCATGGGAGGCGAAAACCTCGACTACGGCGACCAGGACTTCTCAAAGATAACCGACCTGAAATAAACCAAAACGACAAGCAATGGACACATTCTCAAAAATATTCTCGCTTGAAGGCAAGGTGGCGCTCGTAACTGGAGCCGCCTACGGAATAGGCTTCGCCATAGCCGAGGCTTACGCAAAGGCAGGCGCAAAGATAGCATTCAACTGCCGCTCGCAGCACCACATGGACCAGGCTCTGGCCGACTATAAGGCAAAGGGCATTGACGCCAGGGGCTACATCTGCGACGTAACGAAGGAAGACGAAGTGAAGGCCATGGTGGCCGACATAGAGAAAGAGCTGGGCACGATAGACATACTCGTAAACAACGCCGGAATAATCAAGCGCATACCGATGACGGAAATGTCGGTTGAAGAGTTCCGCCAGGTTGTCGACATCGACCTCAACGCGCCGTTTATCGTATCGAAGGCCGTAATACCGGGCATGATAAAGAAGGGCCACGGCAAGATAATCAACGTATGCTCGATGATGAGCGAACTGGGACGCGAAACCGTATCGGCATACGCCGCAGCCAAGGGCGGACTGAAGATGCTGACCCGCAACATCTGCTCGGAGTTCGGCGAGCACAACATACAGTGCAACGGCATAGGCCCGGGCTACATCGCAACGCCCCAGACGGCCCCGCTGCGCGAGCGCCAGGCTGACGGAAGCCGCCACCCGTTTGACAGCTTCATCATATCAAAGACCCCCGCGGCACGCTGGGGCACGCCCGAGGACCTTATGGGCCCGGCGGTGTTCCTCGCTTCAGACGCTTCCGACTTCGTAAACGGGCACATCCTTTACGTAGACGGCGGAATACTCGCCTACATAGGCAAGCAGCCTTGACGCAGCAGCCCAAGGACGGCATAAACGCACACAGCGGCCAGGATAAGCATTACCGCAGCCATACGGCCCGGTGCCGGGAGACAGGCACACAGGGCGGCGGCGGAGTGGTTATCCTGGCCGCTTTTCCGTATCCTGGCACGAAGGCGGGCTGCACCTACCGGCAAAAGGCCGCAAACGGGACTCTGAAAGGTTACCTTTTACGCTTCAAAAGGTAACCTTTCAGAGTGTAAAAGGCTACCTCCGGCAGAGCGCCGCGCCACCGAGGCATAAAGAGCGTGAAACTAACGGGGCAGACAACGCGCGGCAGGCAAAGACAAGCCGGCAGCCGCACACACGGCTGCGGCCGCCGTGAGGACGCAAAATAAAACGGCTGCAAGGCCCGGCGGACATGCCGTCCGCCACTTGCCTTGCAGCCGTTAGTTATGCCGCCAGAACCGCTTAAAACGGCCCGTAGGCGGTAGTTTTACAAATACCTGTGTTACTTCACCAACAGTTTCTTGCCGTTTACGATGTAAACGCCCTTCTCAAGACCTTGTGTTGCAGTTGCAGCCTTGCCTTCCCTTACCATGCGGCCGTCGATGGTATAAACCTTGACGTCGGCGTCAGGATTGCCTGCTACGACTGAATCGATGCCGGTAGCCATGGTGTTGAACGTACCTGAAATGGTAATGGGGTCGCCGTTAAGCTGGCGTGCGTTGACAACATCGACAGTCACAGGACCGTTCTTCAGTGAGATTGTGGTGATTGGAATGTGTGCGATGTAACCTTCGTAATAGTCGTCCCATGTGAAAGGTGCCTGTTCCGGAGTGTACGTGCGCGAACGCTGGCCGCCGCGTGCGTCGAGCCAGCCAAGAGTTATGCCGTCGTAGAGTATTGGCACATTGGTCCAGATCAAAATCTCGTCGTAACCCTCGAGCGAGGCGCATCCGTTCATCGGTATGAAGTCGAAGAACAGGTTTTCTTGTTCCTTCACTCCATAAATGGCTATTATCGAAGAAACACCCATGCCGGGATAGTTAGTCTCGACAGAACCACCCTTGGCTGTAGTCAGTCCGGTCAGTGTAAGAGTAACCTTGGTTGAAGTATCCATGCCGCGGCCGGTGTCTACCTCGTCAGGTATGAGTATGCCACGGATGTCAACAGTGACGGTATTGCCTTCGATTGTGAAGTCGGGGAAGTATTCTTCAAACGAACCTGCCTCCTTGTCACCCCAAGCCATGTTGACTCTCACTTTACTCTTGTCCTCATTAAGGGGCTCTGAGAATTTGAATACGATAAAGCCTTCATCGCCGCCCTCCGGATAGAACGAGTTGATGTCAGAGCCGTCGGCAGGATCTATTGATAGAAGCGTTGCAGGCATCTCGGCAAGTTCGAACGTAATCTCGAACAAACCGTCATCACCGTAAATCTTGTCGGGATTCTCCTTGTCACGAATGCCTTCAAGGCGTATTGTGAACTTGTCGCCCACGTCGATCTTTCCTCCGTCCATAAGGTGGGATACGAGATCACTCAACGATATTGAATAATAGTAGTTGTTGGTGTAAACGTCATTGATGTACGAATCGGCGATCTCCTCCTGCTGGCCTTCACCGTAGAGGATGAGCTTCTTGTCTATGGTGACAATCTGGCTGAATGTCAAATCGAGATTCGGGTCGGTAAGGTCGAACTTGTCGCCGTCTTTATAGTTGCATGAAAGCGATATTGAGCTTTCACCAGTACTGTAAGACACTACAACGGTCGTAGGGTCTAATATGGGCGAGGTGCTGAAATAATATGTCTCACCAGCATTGACGTCACACTTGAAGATTATACCTTCGGCAGTAATGTCAGAGCCTATCGCCACCTTAGTCTCGTCAGTCCACTGCGAGTCGGTAAGATAAAACGCCGCACCGGCGAAACCGACATCAAACTCGAGTTTGCCCGTAGCCGGAGCTGTAATATAAAAATAATTGGCATTGCCCACCTTCAGGTCGAACGTGGTAGACCCTTCCGTGCCGACATTGATAGCGCCCAAATGGTAATCCGTCTGAGCCGACATGCCGGACAAGCCAAACATGAAAGCCAAAAGAGCAAAAAGAATTTTTTTCATTTTGATTATTTAATTAGATTAAGATTTTACACGGCAGCAATCCGAAGGCTGCCATTGAGCGAAAACACGGACCAGGCAGCCGATGCCGGCCCGCTTATATGGAACAGAAAAGGTGAACGGGGGACAGGGAACATGTAATGTAAACCCCTGTCACACCCTTTCACCATTTCAGTTAAGCTGTATTACTTGTTTACAGCAATCTTTGTACCGTTCACAACATAAACGCCTGCAGGCAGATTGTTGATAGTCTCAACGGCAGGACCCTCGCCTACGTAAACACCGTCGATGGTGTAAACCTTGACATTGCCGTTAGCATCAGTCTTGATGGCTGAGATGCCAGTAGCGTCGTCAACATGGAATACGTAAACAAGCTCGGGGTTGTAGAAGTCGCCGAGAGGATTGTTGTTTTCACCAACAAAGCCCATGTCGTATGTAGAGTTGTAAATCGTAGCCTCAGGTATTGTCAGGGTATAAGTGCCTTCCTCTGTGATAGGAGTAGTAACGTTAATGAGTACGGCGCTGCTCTGGCTGGCGTAGTCGATTGAGCAAGAGAATGACTTGCCGTCAGCAGACTCAAGAGTAACAGTCTTTTTCTCCATGTCAATAGGGCCAACCTCGTTGGATGCGCCGAAGTCAAGGACTATTTCAGAAAGTTCGGTTACAGTGCTTCCGTCTTCAGGAGTTACAGATACCGGAACGAACTTGGCACGGTCGGTAATGTAAGTAAGGGTGATGTTCTGCAAGCCTTCTGCTGCACCGTAAACGATAGGAGCACCGCCGTTGTTAGAAGTAGCTGCAATCATTACGGTAACCTGTGCCTCTGCACGTGCTGCCTCGCTGAGCTTGACAGTGAGTACGTTGCCGTCAACGCTGTACTCAAGAGCCTCTCTAGCGTTCATGCCGTATCTTGCAGTAACGCCGTTCTCGGCAACTGTGAAGTTAGGTGAGCTCATTGTCAGCTTGATTTCAGCAGGAATTTCAGTGTTGTACTCGCCGCTCATGTCATAAGGAACCGGGTCAACGCTCTCTACGGTAACCATTTCCTCAACCACGTTGTAAGTCCAGCTCCATGTCGGGTTGCAACGTCCCTTGGTATAACCGCCAAGGTCAGTCTGCCAAGGCTGGCTCGGGTCGAAGTTGCCGTCGCCGATAGCCATAGAGTCAATCTGGACAACATAAACACCAGGCTTTGTTAAAGCAACCGGTGTGCCTTCGCCTGTCTCGTGGTTTACAGAACCAAGCTCGCAAACAACGGCTTCGAACTCGTCGCCGAACTCGCTCAGCTTGTTCAGCAATACATCATATACCTTCTCGCCAGCCTCGTTGTAAACACCAGCTGTAGCGTTGTAGCATACATTATACAGTTTGTCACGATCGGCTGCATTGTTAGCCTTGAATGTAACCTTCTCCAAGGACCCTACATAGCTGCCGTCAGTCGGTTTCTCGTCAGAGAAAGTGAGCAGATAGTCGATAGTGCGTCCGTCAGCCCAAGGCACGCCTACTGTATAAGCGCTGTTGGCCTCGCTGAAGTATTGAGAATACAGTCCGGTCTCGTCATTAAGGCCCAGACCGGTCTCAGCGTCAACACCTGAGATGTAAACAGTAATGTAAGACTCGTTAGAGCCACCCTCGAGAGTAACATCTACCTTGGTCTTTCCATTCTCGTCAGAAGTCTCATACATAAGTGGTGCAAGACCCATGCCTTGACCCAGTGCAGCAGCTACTTCATTAACCTTGAGAAGGCCGCTGAAAGTAAAGCTTACGACAGGATTTTCAGAGCTTGGCATCTGGCTGGGGTCAGTAACATCGATTGACGGTGTAATGTTTTCAAGAACAATGTCTGAATACTGCTTGGGTTCAACTGAACCTTTGAACTCCATGGAAGTCGTGAACAGTGAAGTATAATCATACCATGCATTCTGATCAGTGTATGAAACAAATGTGAAAGTGTAATTCTCGTTTGAATAGAACACCCAATCATAATCAACATTGCTTGTTGCTACTTTCCATTCAGTATATTCCTTAAGCTCGTAAGTGTTTTTAGGATTGCTGCGGTCTACAAAGATAACAGGATTGCCTTCCTCGTCGAGAACGGGTGTTCCCTCGCCAACCGGAACAGCCGGAACGTCGGTCATTTGACCTGTGATACTACCTACGATTTGAACACGCATATAAGATATCGGCTTATCGGTAGTAAACGTCAGGACTGTTTCATTCTTGCCATACTGGCCAAGAGCAGAACCTTCAGCCGGGTCACAAGTAACGATAGAGAAATAATTAGGATCTGATTTTGCAGAAGTAAACTTTACAGTAATGGTTTCGTCAGCCCAAGGAGCAGCATTGTTCTTAATAATATAAGTTTTACCGGCTTTCATCCCTTTGAAATCCGTACTCTTTACTTCTCCCCAGTCTTCGCTCATGCCGGCAAACTGGCCGTAATCAGCATCGCCGGGAGACTTTACCATCCAGCCAAGCATGCCCCAAGCGCTTTGGGCAAGGTTTAGCGTACCGTCCTCAGGAGCTGTAAACGAAATGTAAACCGATCCAGCTCCGGCTGAAATCACATACTGATCGCCGTCTTGTACGACGTACGGATCACTTTCCGTACCTGTGCCTGTAAGGGCCCAAGCACCTGTCACACAGCACATAAGGGCTGTAAGACATAATAGTAAAAACTTTTTCATACGTAAATAAATTATTAGTTAATAAAAATATTAGCAACCATGCGTGGGCTTGCGCCCGTAAGGCACCCGCCCACACATTATCAAGAGGTATTATCTTACTACCACTTTCTTGACAACGCTTGCGCCGTCAACGGTAGCCTTGACAATATAAAGTCCGCCATTAGCCGTAGCGATGCTAACCTGGCCTGAACCGGCCTTAGTGCCTACAAGACTTCCGCTTGCGTCGTATACGGCTACATTTACATCACCTGAGGCATTAACATTAATCATGCCGTTCTCAGAGTTGATACTGATATCTTCGCCTGAAGCATTAACCGAACCGATGCCTGAAGTACCGTCAATGGTGAACGGAACCTTGACAACATTCACAACCTGGCCGGTGTTGTTGTTGAGCACTGCAACTACAAGTTCTGCGTTTGCCCAGTTGACAACATTGTCAGGAGCTGTGCGCTCAAGCGTGAATTCAACAGGAGAGTTGGCTGTGACATTAACAGGAATCAGACCTGCCATACCTGTATAATATTCGTCAAGCACGCGGCGTGCAACATGGTTGAATGTTACAGTCGGGTTAGGCTGTCCGAGCTCGCCTCCCTTGCCGAAACGGCCCATGAGCGGGTCGGTGCTTGTATAGCAGTTGTTGGCCTGAACGCCTTCAAGACCGTTCTCAACGATTACGAACAGGATGTTCTGGTTGAGGTTCTTGAGGTTGACTGCATAGTTGACGCCACCGTCAACGGTTACGGTCTTCTTCTGCGTATCATAGTCAGCCTTGGTAACGTTAATGTCGGCCTCTGCGATAGGATTCATCGAGAACTCGCGCTGAACAATGTCGAGGAACGTCATGTTGCCCGAAGGACTGTTGAACGAGTAGTAGCTGCCTGTTTCACCGTAAATTACGGCTGTAGGCTGGTAAAGCGTGTCGATACGGTTTACTACACCTGATGGGAATGCAGTGAAACCAAGAGAGTTGCAGTATGAATCGTATGCAAAGATGTCCTGGCCTGAGTTACCTGTACCGTGTACGCCGATTGACACTACATCGTCGCCGAACAACTGTTCAAGGTTCTCAAGTGCGAGAATGCCGCGCGGACAGTTGGTACACCACTGGCCAGTAGCCTCCTCGACAAGCACGCGCTTGGTTGTCTGGAACGCGAGGTCTTTTACTGAAGACGTGCGTGAGAGCTGTGTGCCGTCAAGATTAACGGTTACCGTGTAAGAGTTCTCCTCACCGACATTGAGAGGCATCTGCTCCGGGAACTTGATTGTGTATGCAGGGCTGTCCTTGGTCAGGTTAAGGCCTGTTGCAGTATAGGTTGACGTAAAGTCGCCTGAAGTAACCGTTGCAGTAAGGTCGTTGTATGTCTTGTCGCCGGATACGTTTACCTGGGCGGTAACGTCGATAGCCTTCTGGTTGACAACAGATTCTGCTGTGGTGGTGCTCAGGATGAAGTCGCCACGGTAATATATCTTGACGTTATCAAGGAACACTGCACTCTGGTTCTCATTGTCGTTAACGAAGGCAATGTAGATATACTTGCCTGCATAGTCTGACAGAGGTATCTCGAAGTTTGTCCAGTCGCCCTCGAGTTCGTCCTGCGACTTGCCCGGAGTCAGTTTCTCCTTGAATACGAGCTTGCCGTTGGTCTTGAACTTGTTGTAGAGGTCCTGCGTGAAGTTTACGTAACCGCCGTCCTCCTCGAGGATGTATACCTTGAGCGAGTCACTCTTTGAGAACTGGTATGACTGTGCGTCAAAGCTCAGGTAGAAGTCGCCGTTCTCGATGTACTGCTGCGGCAGAGACATCCAGTCGTCAGACTTGCCTGACGGGCTGTACATTGAGTGTGAAGCCGCGCAATAGTCTGAAGTCTCTTCGGTGCTGCGGATAGTGAAGTTCCACGGAGTGTTGTCCGTGTCGAACTCCCATGATGCAGGTACTGAAGCCGGAGTGTTGTGGTCGCCTTCGTAAAGGAGGTAGCGTGCTATTGACACCGACGGGTCGTTGAAGTCGTCGAAGAAGAGGTCGCCACCGGGCACGACTTCCGCCTCGTACATGCCATGGTAGTTGATTGTTATCTCATCGTTTCCACAGTCGCCCATTATGTCGGTAATAGCGTCCTCGGGTATAACAACCTTGTAGTCAACGCCGAGCTTAAGGTAACGGCGAAGGGCAGGTGCCAATGCAACCTGTTTGCCTGAAGTTGAAATTACAAGGTCGCATACAGGAGTCTCGCTGTCGCCCTCGTAGAGGTAGGCAACGGCAGGAACGTCCTTGTTCTTTGCAACCTGTACATCCATGTCGAACGTCAGGCGTACCGGCTGTGAAGTGCTTATTTCAGACACGTTGGCGCCATTAGCGGGCGACATGCTTGTAACCTTTGCAGGAGCGTTCTCGCGTCCTACATAGTTGATACGGATTTCCTTGCTCTTGTAGCTGTTGTCGGCTGTAAGCTGGAATGTTCCGGCAGGGAAGTAAACGGTATATTTCTTGCCTGCTTCCAACGTCGTAGGTATTCCTCCTACAACGAAGCTGATGCCGTCAGAGCTGGGCGAAATGTTGAAATTACGTACCAGCTGGCCGTTTTCGTCAAGCAACTGGGCCATACTTCCTGAAACAACTGAGGTCGGCTTCGAGAAGGTTATCGTGGCTTCCTTGAAACGTGCGAATGCTGAACCTGCTGCAGGATATACAGAGAATGCCTCAAGCGGGTCGATTTTAGAAGTTGCTTCGGTGAAAGTCTCCGGCAGGCGGATAATATAGCCATAGCCCATGGCCTGGCTCATACCGATAAGCACGTGCTCGTCGTCAGAAACATCGACAGCGTAACCGGTCATTTCCTGGTTGATCTTCTCGTAAATGTTGATGCCGTAGCGGCCGCTCATTATTTCATCAAGGCCGTACCACAGCTTGCCGTAAAGTACATAAAGGTAACGTACGGGGTTTACGGCAGGAGAAGATGCGAAGATAGTTCCATTATTGGACACGGCGAAACCACCGCGGTCTTTCTCATCCGAATATGTGTTGAACAACTCCAACGAACCGTCGGTTATATTCAGGCGGTATGCTGCATTATACTCCTCGGTCGTGCTATTGTCGAGGATTTGCGACAGACCTGTCATGTAAGCGCCGTTGTTGCTCATGTTTGATGCATCGATGAACGAGCCGCCCTTGTAATTGTCTGCCAGCAGATTGTCTACATAATATGTCTTGTGCGTGTCGCAGTTGTACACATAATAGCAGTTTTCACCGAGATAAACGAAGTTCATCGCACCGGCAAGAATCTTACCGTCTGCGCTCATGTTCTGTATGCGGCGCATGTTGGTAAGTGATCCGAACTTGTCCTGGCGCGGGAAGCCTTCCAACTCTGAATCAACGTCAAGCTGGCGGTATGTGCCATCTTCCTGACGGTCCCAGACTCTGGGCAGCTCCATGTTCTGCGACAGGCCCTGGCCGTCGTCGCCGCCGAATGCGAAACCTGCTATGCGGCTTCCGTCGGGAGTTACACAGAGAGCCTCGCCGTCGCCCGGCAGGTTAACCCACTTGCCTGCGTCGACATCATAATATGCCGGATGGCCGTCGGCGCTGCCGACAACCATTTTACCATCGTCGGTAACGTCGTTTGCCGTGAAGCCGATGGCGTTAGAGCCTGTCCACAGTTGCTTCATCTCGCCCGTGGTGGCGTTAATCAAATAAGGATAACCTACAAGTGTTGCGTTAGACTCGTCTACGGAAACAGATGTAGCCCACAAGCCGTTGTCTGACAGGGAGGTAAAGTATGCAGACGCCTGCGGGAACTTGATAGGAATAACCTTCGCTTCCGTATCAGACTGTGCCCTTACGCCGATATTGCAGAGCAACAGCCCTAACAGGAACATGCAAAAATAGATTTTCTTTTTTAACATAACTACTTTTACTTAAATTAAGGAATAGTTTTTCAATTCTAAGGTTAAGGTAAATAATGGAATGAGGTCTTGGTTTTCATGTGTTACCCATGGCTGCCCATGGGTAACGCATGAAATAGAGAATGATTAGTCTTCAACAACTTTTACAGTGCGTCCGTCGGCATACTTCACGATGTTGATGCCTTTCTGCGGAGCTGACAACTTGCGGCCGTCGAGTGTGTAGCGTGCCACTTCCTTGCTGTCGCCTGCTACGGTGACGTCGTTGATTCCGGCTGTTCCGTCATAAACCAGGTTTATCGTAATCTTTGAGCCGGGATATGAGTTCTCGCCCTTTACAGGCATTCCGTAACTATTGAAAGCCACGTCATAACGTATCACCTGAAACTCTATTTCGGCATTTGCTTCGGCGTGGTTATCATTAACCGCAAGGTGAAGCTGTATGTCATTGAGTGTTTCATTGTCCTTTGTCGGATAAACCGCGCCAAACTCCGAAGTAAACGGACCCGGGTTAAGAGTTCTGCATCCATTAGGGAAACAAAGCTGCACATCTCCGTTTGTTACTGACTTGACACTGCCGGTAAACTCAAATCCAGCAAGAGCGTCAGACATGTTGGCAAGGTATACACCCGAGCCCACTTGATACTCAAGATATTCATCACCCATGCCATAGTCTATGACATGAATTTCCTTGCTCGTAATATTGGAACCATCCTTAATGACTGTTCCTATCGAGTCTGTAAACTGGAATACTTCATCTGCTGGCGCCTGTGCGCTAGCAACCATGCAACCCATCATCATTGACAGGCAAAGAGTAAAAATTTTTTTCATTGTTACACCTTATTTATTATATTATAATCTATTTCTACTACACCGTAAAGAGACATACACCGCGCTTGATGCGGCCCTTGATTATTTTCATAAAACATACTAACATTCTTTTCAGCGCATAAAGGTAAATAAAAAGATTATAACAAAAATTTTTTTTATGTGAAAAAAAACTGCAAAAACAGAGTTTAACAAACGCAACATTTTTTTACAATGTAACAATTTATTTTTGTCACAAACAAAGTTGATATATTATCTTTTTTTATGGTAAACAGGTATTCACAACGCTATAATTTTAGTAAAATTAACGACATAATGCTAAACGTAAAGGTTTTCATAAAATTAAACTTGAAAATTGGCATTTTACACCATATACTTGAAAAAAGGCATAAACGGAACTTTATACGCCCAAAAAGGCAAAACTCGTTTTAAACCGTAACCAGACACGGGCGGAAGCATCATGAAAGACTTCATAAACCACGCCTTACATGCTCGTTAAAGAGGTTTTAGGGCATGCCAACTTACAGATTATCACCAGTAAGCCTACTGTCTTAACCATCCTGACACACCGGCATGAGTGTTTAGATGCGTTTGCCGTTTCAAGCCTTTTTATTACCTTTGCAGCATGGAACACAACCCAACTGACGAGACATACATGCGCCGCTGCCTGCAGCTGGCAGGCAACGGTCTGCTTAACGCCAAGCCCAACCCCATGGTAGGGGCGGTGATAGTTGGCGCAGACGGTAGGATAATAGGCGAGGGCTACCACGTGCGCTGCGGGGAAGGACATGCCGAGGTGAACGCCTTTGCATCGGTAAGCAAGGCCGACGAGGCACTGCTGCCCGAAGCCACGCTATACGTAAGCCTCGAGCCATGCTCGCACTACGGCCGCACGCCGCCCTGCGCCGACCTTATAATAAGGAAAGGGGTAAGGCGCGTAGTTGTGGGATGCGTCGACCCATTCGCCAAAGTGCAGGGACGGGGCATACAGAAACTGCGCGACGCGGGCATCGACGTGACCGTGGGAGTACTTGAAAAGGAATGCAAGGCGCTGAACAAGAGGTTCTTCACCTTCAACACGCACAAACGCCCGTACGTGATACTGAAATGGTGCATGACGGCCAACGGATACCTGGACGACAACTTCAAGCCCGTGACACTGTCTACACCGTTCACGCAGATGCTCTGCCACAAGCTGCGCGCCGAGAACGACGCCATACTCGTTGGCCGCGTAACGGCAGAACGCGACCGTCCGCGGCTTAACGTAAGGCTGTGGAGCGGCCCAGACCCAATGTCAGTTACGCTTGACCGCAACCGCCCGTTCAGCCCCGACGCTGATTTCAGCCGGCCGGTCATTCCCCAGCTGTTCAGTTTCCTTCACGGCAAAGGCGTGCAGTCGCTCATCGTAGAAGGCGGAGCCGAAACGCTGGGACGCTTCATGGACGACGACAACTGGTGGGACGAGATACGTGTCGAGACATCGCCCAAGAGCGTTACCGGAGGCACGCGCGCACCGCAAATGCCCGGCAACATAAGGCTGTCAAAACGGGCTGAATACGACGGCAACGTGATAGAAACATACGTGAAAGACGAGGATTAGCACTGCATAAAAACGGAAATTTAATGCAAACAGGTTACAGATTGTAACCAACAAGGCAAAAAGAGCCATTCCGGAGTCAGATGACTGCCACCGGAATGGCTCTTTTATCATGCCCGGCACCAATAACGGCCGGCACGGACTACGCCGCAAAAGCATACCTTTGAGCGCCCGGAAGCTTACCTCCTGGCCTGTAAAAGGTTATCTTTTAACCGGCAAAAGGCTACCTTCCGCAACAATGCCGGATGCAAACAAACAAGGCGGACGCGCATCGGGCGCGTCCGCCTTGTTTATTATTGTAGAGCCTGGAGGCTCCTTTGTTTATTCCAACGGCTTATTGTGCCTTCTCAACACGTCCCTTGCTCTTCTCCTTGCTGCCGAGTGTCAGATAAGCGACAGGAGCTGCGATGAAGATAGATGAGAATGTACCGAAGACGATACCGAGAATCATCGCGAGAGAGAAGCTGCGGATGCTCTCGCCTGCAAAGATGAAGGTGATGATGAGCACGAGCAATGTTGACGAACCGGTGTTGATGGTACGTGCCAGCGTCTGGTTCAACGAGTCGTTGAAAAGGGTCCACCTGTCGCGCTTAGCATACAGGTGCATGTTCTCACGTACACGGTCGAACACAACCACCTTGTCGTTGATAGAGTAACCGATTACGGTCAGGATGGCTCCGATGAACGTCTGGTCGATCTCGAGCGACATCGGGAGCAGGCCCCACATCAGTGAGTAGACACCGAGAACGAACAGCGTGTCGAACGCAAGCGCTACGGTAGAACCAAGAGAGAAGGCCACGTTGCGGAAGCGCAACAGTATATAGAGGAAGATAGCGATAATGGCTATGATCACACTAATGATGGCTCCCTGCGTAATGTCCTTGGCCACTGACGGACCAACCTTGGCACTGCTTATTATGGTACCACCCTCGCTTATATCAGGATTACGGAACTTAGAGATGTCAGTTTGTGTCACAATTCCAGCCTTGGACAGCGAATTGAAGAGGATTTTCTCTACTTCGGCATCTACATTCTTGTCGTTGGACTCTATCATATAGTTGGTGGACACACGCATTTTCTTGCCGTCCACACCGAGCGAGATGGCGCTGAAGTTTGACTCGCCGAACGCTCCCTCGAGTGCGTTGCGCACATCCTCGGGCTGTACGGGCTTCTCGAACTGCAATACGAAGTTGCGTCCACCCGTAAAGTCGATACTCTTGCTGAAGCCCTTGAACATGAAGCTTACGATGAAGATCAAAGCAAGTACGCCCCATATAGTGAACGAACGCTTGGAGCAGCCCATGAAGTTGAAGTTGGTGTTCTGGGGCATCTTGGCCGAAATACCTGTCATGAATGTCAGGTTCTGCCACTTGTCGCGCTTCATCTGGCGGTCATAGATCAGACGGGTCATGTAAACTGCGGTGAAGAACGAGCAGCACAGACCGATGATAAGAGTTATGGCGAAGCCGCGGATAGGACCTGTACCGAAGACAGCGAGGATGATACCCGTAAGCACTGACGTCAAGTTAGAGTCGAAGATTGCAGAGAACGCGTTCTTGTAACCTGCGTCGATGGCCGACTTGACGGTGAGTCCCTTGGCAAGCTCTTCCTTGGCACGCTCGTAGATGAGCACGTTGGCGTCGACGGCCATACCCAATGTGAGCAGCAAACCTGCGATACCAGGCATTGTCAGCGCCGTCTGGAACGAGCTCATGATGCCCAACGTGAAGAAGAGGTTGAACAACAGGGCCATGTTTGCAAGCAGACCAGGGATGAAGTTGTAAAGCACGATCATGTAAATCATCAAAATGATGAATGCTATTACGAACGAGACGAGTCCCTGCTGGATTGACTGTGCACCGAGAGACGGACCTACGATGTCTTCCTGCACGATGCGTGCCGGAGCCGGCATACGGCCTGACTTAAGCGTATTGGCAAGGTCCTTGGTGTCTTCGATGGTGAAGTTGCCGCTGATTTCAGAGCTTCCTCCGGTTATTTCGCCGTTTACGCGCGGTGCGCTGTAAACAACTCCGTCAAGAACGATTGCTATGGCGCGGCCTACGTTGGCCTTGGTGAGCGATGCCCAGCGGCGTGCGCCGTCCGAGTTCATTGTCATGTTGACGGTAGGACGGCCTGTAACGCTGTTAAACTCGTCGCGTGCGTCGGTCACAACGTCGCCCTCGAGCGGTGCGCGGCCATTGCTCTGAGTGACCTTGAGTGCGTGCAGCTCGTAGATGTTCTTGGCAGAAAGTCCGTCTGTAGGCTTGGCGCTCCACATCAGCTTGACGTCTGACGGCAGTATGCGCTTGGCCTCTTCAGAGTAGATTATCTTGTCTATGGCTGCAGTGTCGCGTACATGGGCGTAACCAACGATGCTGAGTGCGCCCTGCGGAGTGGTCTGCAGCATTGAGAGCAGCGGGTGCAGCTTCTTTGCCTGCTCAGTCTGTGCGTCAGCCTTGGCGGTCTCGCCGGCCACGTCTTTCTTAAGCTGCAGCTTTGCCTTGGCGGCATCAGCCGTAGCAGTCTGCTTTGCAGCGGCTGTATCGGCAGTTGCCGTAGTGTCGGCCTTCTCGCCGGCGCCGCCAACATTTGCAGCGGCCTGGTCGAGCTGTACAAGGTAAGGAGTTACCTCCTCGCTGTTGTATGTCTCCCAGAATTCGAGGTTTGCGCTACCCTGGAGCAGCTTACGCATGCGCTCCGGCTCGCGGATACCAGGCATTTCGACCATTATTCGGCCTTCCTGTCCTTCGAGTTTCTGGATGTTTGGCTGTACGACGCCGAACTTGTCAATACGGTTGCGCACTACGATGTAAGAGTTGTCGATGGCAGCCTGCACTTCGGCGCGCAGTGCCTTCTCTACCTCGGCGTCAGTGCTTTGCGTGCTGACCTTGCCCTTAAGCTGCTGTGTGGCGAACACTTCAGCGAGCCTGTGACCGGGCGCGTTCTGACGGTAATACTTGATGAAGAGCGAGATGAAGTCACTCTGGCTCGTCTCTTCCTCCTTCTTTGCCTGCTCCATCGACTTGACGTAAGCGGCGTCTGTCTTGTGGTCGGCAAGCATGTCGACTACGTCGGGCACGGAGATTTCGAGCACGACGTTCATACCGCCCTTCAAGTCAAGACCAAGTCCAATCTGTGTCTCCATGCACTTCTTGTAAGAGTAAATGCCGAGGTACTTCACAGAGTCCTTATAGTCCTGCTGAGCTATCGGATCCTTTATCTTCGCCGCCTGGCCGTCATAATAGCTGGTGGCCACGGAGAACGAGAGATAAAAAATGCTTGCAAGTGTCAGAAGAACGGATAAGACAATTACGATTCCTTTGTTTTGCATTTTTTGTTATAATTAATTTGATGTTTTTTCATCATTGGCATTATAGCGTGCAAAGATAAATAATTTTTCAAACTTTGGGAAATTTAAAGCGTTATTATTGTCAATTTATCTGCCTATTTCGCCTTTTTCTACCCTTTTGAGCCAACAATAAATAGGGTAATGGTCTGAATATCCGTTGCTTCTGTCAACTTTGCACCGGTAAGGGCGCCAGTCGGCGGAGCACATGATATTGTCTATCCTCACGAAAAAGGCGTTGTGGTGGTATGATATGCCTGGACCGTTGCCCGACGCTATGTAGCAGTCGGTCAGTACGTTGCCGAGCGTACGGCGGGCGTATGATATGGGGCTGTCGTTGAAGTCGCCGCAGAGTATCACCGGACCGCGGCACTCCTTGACGTAGGCGGCCACGGCATCCACCTGCGGTGCGCGTATGCGTACGGCTTCGCCGAGCTTGCGCGCAAGGCGTTTCGACTCGGCCTTGATGGTGTCCTTGCCCGACTTGCCCTTCACCATGTCCTTGAAGCCGGCGCGGTCTGACTTCGAGAGGCCTGTGGTCTCGAAGTGGTTGTTTACCACGGTCACCGTGTCGCCGCCGATGTTGACCTTGAAGGCGGCGCTCAGGTTGCCCTTCGACTTGTACTCGATGTGTTCCTTCGACAGTATGGGGTATTTGCTCAGCAGCACCAGGCAGTCTGAATGTGCGGGGTGGATTACGGAGTCGGCATATTCGTAGACGCCTTTCACGCAGTTGAGTATGCGGCCGTCGAGCCGTGCCTCCTGCAGGCAGACTATGTCGGCGTCGCTGCCGATGATGTAGTCGAGTATCGGGTCTGAGCCGTCGTCGGACGGCTTTCCGGCCACGAAGCCGTGCACGTTGTACGACAGCACCTTTATGGCGCCGGCCGGTACGTCGCGCCTTATGTTGAACGGGCAGTATGTCCTTATGGGCTGGTAGCCGAGGATGAAGCCGGCTATGGGCACCAGGGCGTACTTCTTCCTGAATATGAGGAAGAACACGAGGAAGCAGAAGTTGATGAAGAGGAACACGGGAAAGGCCAGCCCGGCGTTGGCAAGTATGGGATGCTCCGCGGGGTCGAGGCGGTCGGAATAACCCACCAACAGCATCAGCACAATCGAGGCCACGTTGGCTCCGGCCGTCATCTGCAGCGTTATGTTCCTTATTTTCTTAAGCATTGGACGTGGAATTGGGTGACAGGAAGGGGCGTGCTCTACGTATGGACGCACCGCCCCGGCAGCGCCTCGCCGGCGCTATGAGTGCAGAGTCACTTGCCGCCGTCGAAGAGCTTGGCCTTCTCCTCGTCGGTAAGGCTGTCGTAGCCGCTGCGGCGCACCTTGTCGAGTATGCGGTCGATCTCGTCCTGGCGGGCCTTGCGGCGCGCGTTGTAATCCCAGTCAGACTCGCGCCGCTGATTGTCGCCGCGCCTCGTCTCGTCAGCCTTGCGGTGGCTGCGGCGCTCCCAGTTGTCCTTCATGCGGTCAAAGAACTGCTGCCCGCGCGAACGGCCGTAGCCGCCTCCTCCGGGATTGTTGCGCCAATACCTTATCATAATATAGCCGAAGAGCGCACCGCCCAAGTGGGCGAAGTGGGCCACGCTGCTGCCGCTCGTGCCGAGGGCGGACAACAGCTCGATGCCTACGAAAATGCACACGAACCACTTTGCCTTGATGGGCACGGGCAGGGGGAATATGAACATGCGCTGCTCGGGGAACAACATGCCGAACGCGAGCAGTATGCCGTAGATGGCGCCTGACGCGCCTACGGTGGTCCAAAGGTTGAGCACGGCCTGGCTGTTGCGCGCAACGGTCATCACGTCGCCGAAACCGAAGCCCGGTATCTGGTCGGTAGCCATGACGTAAAACTCGCCGAACTGCGCCAGCAGCTGTATGAGGCCGGCGCCAACGCCGCAGGCAAGATAATAGAAGAGGAACTTCTTGGGGCCCCACACGTTCTCGACAACGCAGCCGAACATCCACAGCGAGAACATGTTGAACAATATGTGCGTGAAGTTGGCATGCATGAACATGTAGGTGAACAGCTGGTAAAGGCTGAAATCGGACGCAAGGAAGAAGTGCAGGCCGAACAGATTGTTGAGGTCGACGCCCTGGCGTGCGAACACCCAGGTGGCGAAGAACATCAAGACGTTGATAATCAGCAGATTCTTTGTTATCGTAGGAATTCTGAACATACTAAGTCAATTTAATCATTTATGGTAAACCACGGCAAAAGTACGAAAAATATCTGTCATTGTGCATAAAAGCACTTGTTTACCAACTTTTTTTCATTAAATTCCCCACTTTTTTTTATTTTTTGTTTGACGAATGAAATGAATAGGCTATATTTGCGATGAAAATTGGCAAAAACCACAGTAAACATTAATATTTTAAACTGATTGATTATGAACAAGACAGAACTTATCGAAAAAATAGCTACCGGCTCAGAACTTTCAAAGGCCGACGCAAAAAAGGCTCTCGACGCTACCGTTGCAGCTATCAAGGACGCACTCGTAGCCGGTGACAAGATTTCATTGGTTGGCTTCGGCACGTTCAGCGTTAACGAGCGCCCCGCACGCGAGGGCATCAACCCCGCAACCAAGGAGAAGATACAGATAGCAGCCAAGAAGGTTATCAAGTTCAAACCGGGCACCGAGCTGAACGACGCTATCAACTAACAACACGTCATTTGACACTAAAGTAAAATAAGAGAAGCCGGTGGGCAAGCGTATGCAACAACGCATGCAGACGATGCCCGTAAGAGGTTTCACAATTAATTATGAAACAGGAATGCGGAGGCGTTCCTGTTTTTTCATGCCCCCGCCCCAGGCATAGGCAGACTGGCGGACGATGGCAACACCGGCACGCGCGGCACGCATGGTGGCGCAGGCCGGCGGATTAAGCCCCGTAGACGCCGGCGGCGGGCACGGTAAAGGCTTCCGCCCTGAAAAAAACGTGTAAATCCGCGCATACGGCACAACCGGCTGTATGCCAGAGGGTTGCGTAGAATAAGGCACGGACAGCGCACCGATTTTGACGATGACAGATTGCGAAAGGATGCCTTTCAGAGTATAAACAGCCACCTTTCACCATGCAAAAGCTTATGTCTTGGACGGCAAACAGGTACGGATATAAACGAAAAACGCCGCCTTTCATGATGAAAGGCGGCGTTTGTATGTTAACACATGCAAATAAACCCGTTAACAGAGTGCGTTTACGTTAACGTTTGTTTGCAAATAAATTCTATTTCACGAAAAACTTTTGTCCTGATTTTTTACTCTTTGCGGCAGGGTAAAGGCGTGCCGTGGGTCAGCCGAGGGTTATGGTCTCCACGTCGACCGGCTCGTGCATGAATATCCGTGCCGACTCGCGGAACTTGTCCTTGTTCTCGGTCGTGAGGTAGTGGCACGTGCCATGCTTGGTGCAGCGCGCGTCAATCTCGGGATGGCGCTCGAGGTACGATTTCAGGCTTGCCGCCACATACTCGCCCTGTGGTATTATCCTTACGCCGCGCGGGGTATGCTTCAGTATCTTGTCGAGCAGCAGCGGATAGTGCGTGCAGCCGAGTATTATCGAGTCGATGTCAGGGTCGAGGCGCATCAGGGCGTCGATGCGCTTCTTTACAAAGTAGTCGGCACCCGGCGTGTCGTACTCGTTGTTCTCTATCAGCGGCACCCACAGCGGGCAGGCCACGCCGGAGACGCTGATGTCGGGATAGAGTTTCTGTATCTCGAGCACGTAGCTCTCGCTCTTTATCGTGCCCTCGGTTGCCAGTATGCCCACATGGCGCGTCTGCGTAATAGAACCTATGCACTCGGCCGTGGGACGTATCACGCCGAGCACGCGGCGTGTGGGGTCGAGCACGGGCAGGTCGTTCTGCTGTATGGTACGCAGAGCCTTGGCAGAGGCCGTGTTGCAGGCCAGGATGACAAGGTGGCAGCCCATTGAGAACAGTTTTACCACGGCCTCGCGCGTAAACTGGTACACCACGTCGAACGAGCGCGGCCCGTAGGGGGCGCGTGCGTTGTCGCCGAGGTACAGGTAGTCGTACTGCGGTAGCAGGCTGCGCATCTGGTGCAGTATGGTCAGTCCGCCGTAGCCTGAGTCGAAGACCCCTATCGGGCCTGGTGCTGCTTGGTTGCTCATGGTCGTTATGTTTGCGGCAAGTGTGTCGCCGCGTGGCTGTCATGTGTTATCTTACTTCGCCAAACTCGTCGGCGGCGGTCGCAGCGGCAGCCTCGTCCACCTCGTCCACGATGTCTGTCTGGCCGTCTGCCGACGTGTCAGTGGTGGGCGGCGCGGCAATGGCGTCCTTGACTATGGCTGTAATGTCCTCGCCGAAGGCCTGGTTGGCGTATGGCAGGGCGTGGCCGTCGGTGTTAAGTATGAAGGCGTAGCCGCGCTCCGACGCTATGCGGGCGAGCAGGGCGTCGAGCTCCTTATGCAGCGGGGCGAACATTTCAGCCTTGGCCTTGGCGAGCAGCCTTGATGCCTCTTTCTTGAAGTCGACGCTCCTGGCGAGCAGCTCCTGCAGCTCGGCCTGGCGCTTCTTCAGGATGGGGGCTGCCAGCTCGCCCTGGGCTTCAAGGAAGAGCTCGTACTTCTGGTTGAACTCCTCCTCGGAGCGCTTTGTCTCCTCGCTGTACTGGTTGCGCAGCGACTCGAGGTTCTGGCGTGCCACGGCGTATCCGGGCATGGACTTTATGGCCTCGCGGTAGCTGAGGTAGCCGAACTTCAGGGTCTGTGCGTCGGCTGCCACTGTGGCAACGACGGCTAACATGAGGAGGACTAACTTTCGCATGTAATGGTGGTTGTTCATATTCAGGTGAATTAAAAAAGGCTTTTGGAATAAATGCGCCTGCGGTAGTGCCGCCCTGCGCGGTACGGCTGCTGCGCCGAAAGCAACCGAGGGAGCCAAAGGAGCTAAAGACTGATGCCGACGCCTTAAAGCCGGCATGCGGCAACGATTGTGTCTTTAACTGCTTTAGCTCCCTCCTTAAGCGTCGCTTGCTAAAGTATCATGTTATTTCAGCTTTGCCATCTCTGTCTTGACGTCTTCCGTAACGTCCTTGCTCAGAGTCTCGCTGATGTAGGGTATGCCGCCTGATACGTCCATGATGTAAACGTAACCGCCGTTCTTGCCTACGTTCTTGATGGCTGTCATTATCTTGCCCATTATAGGCTGGAGCTTCTCCTGCTGTGCCTTCTGGAGGGCCTGCTGGTTGTCCTGGTAAGCCTGCTGGAACTTCTGCATCAGCTGGTTGAGCGCAGCCTCGGCTTCGGCACGCGAAGTCTCGTTCATAGTGCTCTTGGTCTTATCATACTCGTCAGACTTGCGCTGGATTTCGTCCTGCATGGCCTTCATGTCGTTCTCGTACTGCTTTGACTGTGCCTCGAGGTCGCCGCGTGCCTTGATGAACTCTGGCAGGCTCTCCATGATGGCTTGTGCATTGACATGTCCGAACTTGGGTGTTGCCGTTTGCGCGAACATCGAAAGGGGCGCAAACAAAAGTAACATTAAAACTAACTTTTTCATTTTTTCTTTATTGCTTACTCAATTTGGTTTTTTAATTTGCCTGCAAAGATATGTAAAATATACTATATTACACGTCTTTTATATATTAAAGATGTGTTTTTTAGTTTGAATAACCCAACTTTGACAGAACTTCGTTGCTGATATCTATCTTGGGCGAACCGAAGATGATGCCAGTGTCTGACGCGCGGTCGAGCACGAGCGAATAGCCGCGCAGGTCGCAGATGTCCTTTACGGCGTTGTATATCTCCTCCTGTATGGGCGTCATCAGGCTGGTGCGCTTCTTGAAAAGCTCGCCGTCGGGACCGAAATACTTGCGCTTCAGCTCGGCAGCCTGCTTCTCCTTTTCGTTGATGGCCTGCTGGCGCGCCTGCTTCTGCTCCTGCGAGAGGAACACCACCTCGTTCTGGTAGTTCTTGTACATTGTCGAAGCTTCGGTGTTGAGCGCGTCAACCTCTGCCTGCCACTTCTTGGCTACCTGGTTGAGCTGCTCGTCGGCACGCTCGTATGCCGGAATGTTCTTAAGGATGTATTCCATGTCGATAAGCGCGAACTTCTGCGCGCTGGCCGATACGGCGCAAAGGGCCATCACGGCGGCAATGATAATCTTTCTCATAATATCTGTCTCCTTTCTCTTTTACCGTACTCCGCCGGCAGGATGACGCCTCATTGGCGACGGCACCTGCCTGCGGCGCATTAATTTGGTCTTACATGCAGTTAAAGATTAGAACTCCTGTCCGAGGATGAAGTGGAACTGGCTGCCGCCCTTGCGGCCGAAGACATCGTCGAAACCGTAGGCCCAGTCGATACCCATAAGGCCGACCATCGGGAGGAATATACGCACACCGACACCGGCTGAGCGCTTCATGTCGAACGGATTGAATTTCTTTGTGTCCGTCCAAGCGTTACCGGCCTCGAGGAAGCCCAAACCGTAGATTGTAGTGTTGCCCAACAGGAACGGATAACGCAACTCGAGCGTGAAGCGGTCGTAAGCGTAGCCCTCGGCTCCGTACGGAGTGAGGCTTCCGTTCTCGTAACCACGCAAACCGATGGTTTCCTCGGCATAGCCGGTAGAGTAGCCGCTCATGCCGTCGCCACCCATGTAGAAAGTCTCGAACGGCGACTTCTTGTACTTGTTGTAAGCACCGAGGATACCGAACTCAACGCGAGTCATAAGCACAAAGCACTTCTGGCCGTTCGTGAGGGCGGTGTATGTCTTGGAGCGGAACTTCCACTTGTAATATTCAACCCAGCGGTATTTCTCGCGCTGTGCGGCTGTGGCCTTGTCTGAACCGGCCTGGCCGTTGGATGCTTCGTAGTTGTATATTTCGGTAAGTCCCTTGTAGTCCTTTCCGTCCCAGAGCGACCAAGGCGGAGTGACTGTCATAGAAGTCATGAACTCTGAACCACGGCGGGGATAAAGCTGGTTGTCGGTAGAGATACGCGAGAGCGTTATGCCGAGGTTGAGGTTGTTACAGTTACCATTTGAAACGATGAAGTAGCGCCAGTTCTTCAGCATGTAGCGCTGGTATGCCAGCTGTACTGACAGCTGGAAGTAGTCGTCAGGCCAGCGCAGGCGCTTGCCCCAGCCAAGCGATACGCCGAGAAGCTTGACGTATGTGTCGGGGTCGTAATAGTTCTCGTAATAATTGTTCCAGCTGTTGCCGACGCCGTACAGATAGTTGTAATAGTTGTTCATCCAACCCTGGTTGTAGTAGTTGCTCGACACGTCAGTCTGCTTTGAGAAATAAGCGCCGACGGTGAACTGTATCGGGCGCTTGCCGCCCAGCCAGTTGGTTGAGTAAGAAATGTTGTACGACTGGTAGTAAATACCGTTGGTCTGTGCACCGAGCGACAGCACCTCGCCGTCGCCCACGGGCATGATGCCGCGGTGCTCCTTGTTCTTGTTGAACAGGTTGGCCATGGAGAAGTTGTTGAGCTTGACGCCCACACGGGCTATAACGCCAGTCTGTCCCCAACCGAGCGAGAATTCCAGCTGGTCGTTAGACTTCTGTACGAGGTCCCAGTCGATGTCAACCGTACCCTCCTCGGGGTTGGGCTGCACGTCGGGATTTATCTGTTCGGGGTCGAAGTGTCCCATTGAAGCGAGCTCGCGCAAGGTACGCATGAGTGCCTCCTTCGAGAACAGGTCGCCCGGCTTGGTCCTCAACTCGCGGCGCACCACGTTCTCGTAAATACGCGTGTTGCCGTTGATGCGCACGTGGCTGATGTGAGCCTGAGTGCCTTCGACAATCCTCATCTCAAGGTCGATAGAGTCGCCCACGATGTTGACCTCGGTAGGCTGCAGGTTGTAGAACAGGTAACCGCGGTTCCAGTACTCGTTGCCCACGGCGTCCTCGTCTTCAGACAGTCGCTTGTTCATCAGCTTCTGGTTGTACACGTCGCCCTTCTTCATGCCGAGGATGCGGCTCAGATATTCGGTCGTGAACACCGTATTGCCCACCCATGTTATGTTGCGGATGTAGTATTTCTTGCCTTCATCCACCTCTATGAATATGTTGACGTGCTTGGGGTCTACGTTCCACACGCTGTCGCGCACGATGTATGCGTCGCGGTAACCCAGCTCGTTATACTTGTCGATAAGGTTCTTCTTGTCTTCCTCGTAACGCTCGGGCGTGTACTTCTTCGATTTCAGGAACGACGAGAGCTTGCCCGCCTCGTGCATCTTCTTGAAAGCGCCCTTCTTGAACAGGCCGCCTTTTATCTTATTGTCGGCAAGCTGCTTGTTACCCTCGATTATGATCTTGCGCACCTTCATCTTCTCCTTCTTGTCGATGATGATGTCGAGGATTACCTGGTTCTTGTTGACTACGTCCTCACGCTGCATTATGTTTATGTCGGCGTTCTTGTAGCCCTTTTCGTCAAAATAGTTCTTCGCCAGCAGCTTGGCGCGGTCAATCATGTTGGGAGTTATCTGGCTGCCCTTCAACAATCCGAGCTTAGCCTCGAGGTCCTCCTTCTCCGACTTCTTCACGCCTTCGTAGTTGATGGTCGACACTCGCGGGCGCAGCGCAAGGTAAAAGTGCAGGTAGATGCTGTCGCCTACAATCGAGTCGGCAACAATCTGTGCTTTCGAGAACAGTCCGTGACGCCAGTAGTTCTTCACGGCGTTGGAGATGTCTGAACCGGGCACTTCAACCCTCTGCCCTATCGACAAGCCCGAAATACCCGTAAGCATGTAGTCCTCGTATCCTTCAACGCCGGACACTGTCATGCCGCCAATGTAGCATGTACGGGGAGTACCGGCATAGGAAATGTCGGGATTCTCTATCTTAACCTGCGCAGCCGCGCCGATGCAGAACAGCATTGCGGCAACCAGCATGACGCATCCTTTTACCTTGTTCATCTTGTCTGTCAAAATTGTCTTGTATTAATCGTTGTTTTCTACCTGCGCCTCGGTCTTTCCGAAACGTCTCTGCCTGTTCTGGTAGCTTGCGATGGCCTTGTGGAGACACTCCTCGTCAAAGTCGGGCCAGTAAGTGTCGCAGAAATACAATTCGGAATAAGCTATTTGCCAAAGCAGGTAGTTGGAAATGCGCAACTCGCCGCCGGTGCGGATCAGCAGCTCGGGGTCGGGCATGAAGTTTGTCTGGAGACGCGACGATATCATATCCTCGCTTATATCGTCAAGGCCTATCTTGCCTGCCTTTACGTCAGACGCTATATCCTTAACGGCGTTGGTTATCTCCCACTTGGACGAATAACTAAGGGCGACAACCATTGTCATTGCCGTATTGCCCCGCGTGTGTTCCATCGTTTCCTCAAGCTTGGCCCTGACTTCGGCAGGCAGGCGCCCCATGTCGCCTATGACACGGAAACGTACATTGTTCTTCATGAAAATCTCGTCCTCGAGCGAGCTTAGCACGAGTCCCATGAGGGCTGCCACCTCGTCGGCCGGACGGCTCCAGTTTTCAGTCGAGAATGTATATAATGTAAGGAACTTCACACCAAGCCTTGTACACTCCGATGTTATCTTGCGTACGGTGTCAACTCCGGCCTGGTGGCCGTAGCTGCGCTGCTTGCCGCGCTCTGTCGCCCAACGGCCGTTGCCGTCCATGATGATGGCGATGTGCTGCGGTATGCGGTTCATGTCGATTTTAGTTTCAGTCATCCTTGTTGCATATTTTACATTTTGCCATAAAGCTGTAAGTCAGGGTGAGTTTCAGCATCGAGTAGCAGTCCGTGTTCTTGAACAGCCCCTTGCTTTCTATGCCGTAAGGGTCTTCAACTCCGTCGAGCTTGTCGCTCAAGGAGAAGTGGGCGGCCCACTCAAGTCCGAGGTTCAGTCTTTTGGCTATCTTATACTTAACGCCCAAGCCTATCGGTATGTTGGCCGTAAAGACGCTTCCGCCTTTAGTATCTGCATAAGTGCCGCCGATGCCGAGGAATACGAAAGGCGTTATCCGCTTGGCTCCGCGGTATTCACGGCCGGTGCCGTAAGGCCAGAAATTATATTCAAACGACAGGCCCAGATCCATCACGGTATTCTTGAATTCCACCGGATTGTCGGCCAGTTCGGGATACCACGTCTTCACGTCGGCCGAACTTCCGGCCAGGGTGCCGTACGTATAGTCGAGCTTCAAAGCCATGTAGGGGTTGAAAACCCTCCTCAATATAAACGACGCAGACGGCCGCATGTTTTTCAATATGCTGCCGTTGAAGTCGCCCTCGTAGCTCACCATGCCCACGCCCGCTCCTATTTCCATCCTGTATTCGTACTCGTCCTGGGCCTTGGCGCCAAGCGAAACGAACATCAAGACTGCTGCTAAAAGGATTTTTCTCATGGGCAAGGACTTGGTTCTAGGGTTGTTGTATCATTCGGTAAACGATGTCTGCTCCTCGTCCCAACCGAGCCGGTTGAGCCGTCCGCGCCACACATCGCCCGTACCGCCGCAGATTATCCACAGGTGGTTGTCGTCGTCGACAGTCATGGCTGTCACATCGCTGCCGCCGTTGGTGAATCCTTCAGGCAGGTAATAGCTGCCGTCCGAGTGCCAGGTAAGGCCGTTGTCGCTGCTAACGTATATCTGCGAGTATGCCTTTGCCGTGCTTGTGCCAAGCCCACGGCCGCCGAAGGCTATAAGGACGTCGCCGTATGATGCCATCTTAAGTCCTGACAGGCGCGGCAAACGGTAGCCGTTGTCCTCGCCGCAGAATATCCATGAATGGGTATGTGAATTTTCGGCATACTCCTCAATCTTGTTCCACACCATTGCCACCGAGTCTTCAGGATGCTCAGACAGGCCGCGGTTACCGGCCAGCACGATGTTCTCCGAACTTGCAGACGTACCCATCGGCATGCTTACGAGCGAGAAGTCTGCCGAAGGCAGATATGCACGGTCGCCCACCACGGCGTCGGCTGTCCACGACGCTCCGTCGGCCGACGACACTATGCCGCCATTGGCGTCCATTGCGTAAAACTTACCGCGCCCGGTGCCGAGAAGCCGGCTAACTCCGGCGGGAGCCACAACAGTCCACGACTTGCCGTCGGCTGAACTGATAATGTTGCCGCCGCTTATGGAGTATATCGTTCCGTCTTTAACAATGACGTTGCGGCATGCGCCGGCGTCGAGCGCCATGCCGGTGTCGAGCTTGGTCCATACCATGCCAGATGCGTCAGTGCCTGAATATACAGACGTGGCTCCGTCCTGCTCGCCGAACACGAGCAAGTTTCCGCCGAGTGCAACGGCCTTCATGTAGTCCATCGAGGTAAACGCATCCTGGGCGGCGAACCTGTGCCAGTTCATCGAATCCGGATTTTCCTTATGCACGTTGACACTCACCTTGTAAGAGCGGTATGCAGCACCGTCGAGCGAATATACGCGGAACTCGCGCGGCTCGGTGAAGTCTATCGAGTCGGAACTGTTGAAGTAAACAAGCGAGTCCTTACCCTCTATGTCCTTGTGTACAAGGATGACTATGCCCGAATTCTTGCTTTCGATTTCGCATAACGTGTGCGCCACATCGGTGTGCACGGGCAGCGAGTCGGGATTGTAAATCTCGCGTTTCAGCTGGTCTATGTAAAACTTATACGAGCTGCAGCCTATCTCGTCAACGTACGAGCTGTCCTCGCCCGTCGACGAAGTTGTCCACATCGTGCGGTTCAACGTACCAAGCGAGAAGGATGTTATAGCCGTGTCGCTGTATAAAATAAAGTCGTTATAGCCATCGTCGTCTCCCAGACACGAAGACATAAGGACTATCGCTGATATCAATATTACAAAAGGTTTGACAATCCTTTTCATTATTTACATTATTATGTTTTTAGCTGCAAATTTAATCAGAATTCCTTAAATAGAACGTCTTTTATCTCCTTTATTGTCTAAAATACTTTGAAATTGGGCTTTTTTATAGACATTAAAATGATTTTTAAATGATTTTGTGAATGTCTGGCACACGTCGGCATGAGGCTTTGTGCGCAGGCCGGCGCATTGGCCGCATACAAATACATTATAAAACGAAAAAAGGCAGGGGTGAGTCACTCATGCCTGCCTTTTAAAAACTTTCTTAACTCATGTTGGTGTCAACGGATGTGATGATATCATTCAGTCAACCATTACAAGGGCCAACGCCAGCACGGTTGTTGTTTCAAAATCTAATAACATAATCTTTACCTTAAAATCTATCAAACTACTAACCTATGAAAAGCATTCTCACGAACACTGGTGCAAATATACGCATTAAACGTGGACGCCAATCGCTTTTACTCAAATTTTTGTCGTAAAAATAGTATTTTTTGATATAAATCAACGTCAATGAAAACAGCAGCACGCTTTAAGGCATACTGACGCCAATGCAGTCGCCCGGGTACGGCACGTCATTTGCCATTACACAATAAGAGAACGGTCCGTCAAGCCGCGAATCAGTGCGGTTTGACGGACCGTTCTAACAATAGAAACTACTCGTGGCAGGCTTTGTCAGCGGCGTACGAACACGAGACCGTCGGTCACATAACACTCCGTAATCTCGTTAGTGGCCTTGACCAGCTTGGGCTGCTTCACGGTTACCTGTTTCGTTGCCGGATTGTAAACCAGCGTGGCGCTGTATGTATTGCCGTCGCGGCCTCCAAGATATTCTATTACGGCCTGGTTGCCGTCAGTCTTCTTATTGACAATCAAGCAGTTGTCTACATACATGCCGTTGTTGTAGGTTATGTATATCGACCCGTAGCACTGCCGGCTGTTGCCTTCGTAGTCTTCCTCGAACATCTCTTTACTATAGAGGTTCATCTTTATCTGACCGTCGCCTTTGGCCAGCTTCCATGTGCCGCTGAACGGCGCCGCCTTGCGCAGCACGTATGTTGTATTGGGCAGCTTCACCAGTCCGTCGTCAACGTATGAAAAGCCGTCGCTGCTGGTCAGCTTAATGCTTCCGTCCTGCATGTACTCGAATGTCAGTTTTGAGTTCTTCTCAGCAAAATAGGCTGTGGCAGTAGCTTTCTTGCCTGTTACATTCAGGTTCTCGATGGTGTAAGCCATCGAATTAATCTCGGGCTTTATCTTTATTATGCCCGCACAGGGGTCCCCGTCCATTGAGTTGGGGTCAGAGATGGTCTTTCCGTAGAAGTCGATGTCCACATACAGGTCGTCCGAATACCAGGCTCCCTTGAAAGGACGTGCCACCTGGGCTACCGACGCGGTAGCGTACACGATTGAGAATACGAAGACGATGGTTTTCAACAGCGTTGCATGTTTCATGGTTCTTGATGGTTTTAAAAGGTTATGATTAAAATTACAGGCTGCCGGCTCAACCTTGCACACGGCGGTCCGGGCACAGTGGTGACAGCCTCGCCACTGTCTACAAATTTACGAATAAAATATATTCCGTCCAAACAAACGGGCTATTTTATGGCGCAACAACGCCAATGCCACATGTCAACGCAAAGCTGACAGCCGCCACACCTTATTATATATGCGAACAAAACAAGGCACGCCCCGCAAGTAGTGCGCCTTATTGTGAATACAGAAATCTTCAATCAGGATGGATTGAGGAAAACCGGTTTCACATTCCTCGATCTTGATCCTTAATCATATTAATTTAACTCATAAGTAAATTGATATCTTACTTCCTTTTCCCATAAGTAATCGTGTACGTCTTGCCGTCAACAACCACAGTCACGCTGTCATGGTTTTGGTCCATCACAAAAGGCAACTTAATACTGTCGGGCTTTTCTTCAGGGGTATATTCTGAATATATGTCATCATTATCGCAACTCGACATCATTGCAGCTACTGATACAAAGACAAAGAAAAACAATAAATAAGATCTTAACTTTTTCATATATACCATTCTCATTTTATAGTAGACAAAAACTCTACGCCCAGAATAGAACCTGGGCGTAGAGTTACAGATGATAAATTATATTATTTCTTAGAGTTTCGGTCCAGCTGCTACGAGAGCCTTACCAGCCTCGTTGCTTTCATACTTCTTGAAGTTCTTGATGAAGCGTGCTGCGAGGTCCTTAGCCTTCTCTTCCCACTGGCTTGCCTCTGCGTAAGTGTCGCGCGGGTCGAGGATGTTAGGATCAACGCCCTCAAGCTGTGTAGGAACAACGAAGTTGAAGTAAGGAATAGTCTTCGTAGGAGCAGCGTCGATTGAGTGGTTCAGGATAGCGTCGATGATACCACGAGTATCGCGGATTGAGATACGCTTGCCTGTTCCGTTCCAACCAGTGTTTACCAAGTAAGCCTTGGCGCCGCTCTTCTCCATCTTCTTAACCAGCTCCTCAGCATACTTTGTAGGATGCAGCTCGAGGAATGCCTGGCCGAAGCAAGCTGAGAATGTAGGAGTAGGCTCAGTGATGCCGCGCTCTGTACCAGCCAACTTAGCTGTGAATCCTGAGAGGAAGTAGTACTTGGTCTGCTCCTTGTCGAGGATAGATACCGGAGGAAGAACTCCGAATGCGTCAGCCGACAGGAAGATAACCTGCTTTGCAGCCGGTGCGTGGCTGATAGGCTTAACGATGTTCTCGATGTGGTAGATAGGATAAGAAACACGAGTGTTCTCGGTTGTGCTCTTGTCGTTGAAGTCGATCTTGCCTTCAGCGTCAACAGTTACGTTCTCGAGAAGTGCGTTACGACGGATTGCGTTGTAGATGTCGGGCTCGCTCTCCTTGTCGAGGTTGATAACCTTGGCGTAGCATCCGCCCTCGAAGTTGAACACGCCGTTGTCGTCCCATCCGTGCTCGTCGTCACCGATAAGCAGACGCTTCGGGTCAGTTGACAGGGTAGTCTTACCTGTACCAGACAGACCGAAGAAGATAGCTGTGTTCTCGCCGTTCTTGTCGCAGTTGGCAGAGCAGTGCATTGAAGCGATGCCCTTCAGCGGCAGGAAGTAGTTCATCATTGAGAACATACCCTTCTTCATCTCACCGCCGTACCATGTGTTGATGATAACCTGCTCCTTAGAAGTTACGTTGAACACGACAGCAGTCTCTGAGTTCAGACCGAGCTCCTTGTAGTTCTCAACCTTTGCCTTAGAAGCGTTGTAAACAACGAAGTCAGGCTCGAAGTTTGCCAGCTCCTCCTCGGTAGGACGGATGAACATGTTGGTTACGAAGTGAGCCTGCCATGCTACTTCCATGATGAAGCGCACTGCCATGCGGGTGTCCTTGTTGGCACCGCAGAAGCCGTCTACTACGTACAGTTTCTTGCCTGAAAGCTCTTTCTTTGCAATCTCCTTAACAGCAGCCCAAGCTTCCTGTGAAGCGGGTTTGTTGTCGTTCTTATATTCGTCGGTAGTCCACCATACGGTGTCCTTTGAAGTCTCGTCCATTACGATGAACTTGTCCTTAGGCGAACGGCCGGTGTAAACACCAGTCATTACGTTAACGGCACCAAGCTCTGTAACCTGACCTTTGTCATACCCTGTAAGACCTTCTTTTGTCTCCTCTTCAAACAATACCTCGTAAGACGGATTGTGAAGTATCTCCTTCACGTCTACGATTCCGTACTTGCTTAAATCTAAATTTGCCATTTTAATGTAAATATTAAAAAGTGAATTATTATGTTCCCGATACCTATTATAAAAGGTTATACCTTAAATCGGGTGCAAAGGTAGTAAATTTTAGTGTACTTTATACCTACAAAACGTGTAAAAATACCTGCCTTAAAGTGTTTTTAGGTTAAAGTATCAAAATTTTAAATGCACCGAAGTGTTTTTGCAATTTGCACTTTGCAAAAGTCGGGAAATATATATACTTTTGTACGCCGAACATACACCCATACCGCAGCAGGCCGGGCAGGATTTAATGGCACGGCTGCGGCCAATAAATGTAACACAATGGAAATCATAAACCTAAGCAAGCAGAACTCCATCATCAACCAGTACATGGCCGAAATGCGCGACAAGGAATACCAGCTCAACCGACTGCTGTTCCGCAACAACATTACGCGCGTGGGCGAGATGATGGCATACGAGATAAGCAAGACGCTCAACTATGAGGAGCGCGACGTAGAGACGCCGCTGGGCACGGCTAAGGTCAGCGTGCCGGCCGACAAGATAATACTGGCGACGATATTCCGCGCCGGACTGCCCTTCCACAACGGCTTCCTGCACGTGTTCGACCACGCCGGCAACGCCTTCGTAAGCGCGTACCGCGAATACAAGGACGACAGCCACACAGAAGTGGGCATACACGTGGAGTACCTCGCCACGCCGAGCCTCGACGGCAAGACACTCATCATAGCCGACCCCATGCTGGCAACGGGCGGCTCGATGGAGCTGGGCTACAAGGCGTTCCTCACCCACGGCACGCCCAAGCGCATACACGTGGCGTGCGTCATAGCCGCGCCCGAGGGCATCGAGCATATCAAGAAGACCTTCCCCGACGACAAGACAACCGTATGGTGCGCGGCCGTCGACCCGGGAATGAACGAGCACAAATACATCGTGCCGGGCTTCGGCGACGCCGGCGACCTCTGCTACGGCGGCAAGCTGTAAGCCGGATAAGGGCCGCGCCGCCCCTCGTTTTCCGTTTTATATATAACTACGGGTCGTTATTTATTTTATGTAGACTTCCCATTGCAAAAGGTTTCCTGCAATAACCGGAAATGAAAATGAATAAACTGCTTACTCCGTTGCTGATGATTATCAGCCTGCTATTTACGGCTTGCGACAAGGATGACATCTTGCCCGGCACGCCGATGGTTTGGGATTATGAAATACTCACGCCCGAAAATGTCAAGTTTACGGGTGGGAGTGTAGGATGGATTGAAACATTTTCCTTTGAAGCAAACTGCAACGAGGGCGACATCGTAATGACTTGCGAGAATTACGATGTGCTTAATCCGATATCAGGCGATTCATACACATACGATTGCGGATGGGCGACCGTCAAGGTTGAAGCCAATCAGCTGAAAATCCATTTTCCAAAACAGGAACCGGGGGCGCCTGACGCCTACAAGGAAATCACAATCTCGGCAAATGACGGAAACAGAAAAGCACGGGCAATGATTTGCCTTACCAGGACATTTAAGGAAGGGGATGGACAGGACTCCGACTCTGACACCTTGCCCGAAGAAGCTAAGTTCAAGATGACCATGGAAGGATTCACTCCGCTGATGGACATTGAAAGCCTGTTGCCGGCACCGCTTGACTTGGTTACATTCAGAATCACTGACATTGACGGCAATTACACGCCTGTCGGATTTCCCGAGTTCACCCAATACTACGACTCAATCGTCTGGAGCGCCGATAATTATCCTCATACGTACAAAGTCTTTGACAAGAACACGACAGAAGACACTTCCGAAATGCACCTGACTACCCAATGGGCGTCACACTTCTTCAAGAGCGGCAATATCAGGAATCATCTTAAAGGCTACCGTAACGGGAAGGTTGAATATGAAACTTCGCTCAATCTGACCCTGTACGACCGTGACTTCCTGGGACTTGAATGGGGAATAATAGTACTTCAGAATCCGCGGAACCTTACAACATATTGCCGTCTGGACACCGATTATGAGTATCAGGTGAACGACATTACGGAAAGGAACGGCCACCCGTTCGCTGAAATCATACCTGTGAACCACAAGCTCTTACCTGATTCTGACTTCCTGACGACTGCACAAAGAGCCATCAGGAAACTGATGGAAGACAATGTGGGCGCAGGACAGGACGCCAAAGGGAAGGAAAAGCTTTTCAAATGCCTGCCGGAGAATGGCGTGGAAGCCGAACTGTATTGGGAAAACAAGACAACACGTATGATAATGCTACACCGACTTCCCAATGAGTCTGACGACTTAACTACTGAGATGTATTATCTGCATATCGAACCTAAATATTAAAGTCATGAATAAAACAACAATAACACTTTTATTTTTATTATGCATAGCGATATCATCTTGCACCACATCAAAAAGTGTAGTATCGCAGAATGTTGATTTATCTAAATATGAATATGCTACAATCATAAACAATGATACTTATCATATCCCGGCTCAGTTAATGGAATATGAGATACAATTGTTTGATGCCGTAGAAGAATCTCGTCTTCAGTTGGTCAATGATATGCGTATAGGCGAATTATCCCCGGCTCAACAATCAAAGCTACTAATGGTGAAATATGGAGTCGACATTTCAGAAGAGGAATCTATCGTAACTGTAAATTTCATAGATTACCTCACAGGTCGTCCTATAGCATCTTGTCGTGGCGCATATACAACCTTAGGACTCAGTACAGCAGCTGATATTAGAGGTGCGATAAAACGAGTAGCAAAACAAATTTCCGAGACATTCCCCAAGCAATAAATTGCATTACAAGTTAAAAGAATAACAAACAGGATGCGAAAGGCATCCTTTTACACGCTGAAACGCCACCTTTTGGAGTCCAAAAGGTGGCGTTTTGTAATCGGTTGGCTGTCAATGCCTTACCACGTACAAGCATAAAAAAACGCGTCGATGTGCCTCACGGCAGATCTGACGCGCCCTGCGGCTTTTACACCGCTACTATGAAAAACTATATTATTATTTTAAGTCTTTCCTAATAAGCCTCAACAGATGCTCCACGGCATCGGCTTCGGGTATGTTCTTCTCGATGCACTGCTTGCCCTTGTAGAGCGAAATCTTGCCGCGCCCTGCGCCTACGTAGCCGTAGTCGGCGTCGGCCATCTCGCCCGGACCGTTGACTATGCAGCCCATGATGCCTATCTTAAGGCCCTTCATGTCCTTCGTGGCCTCCTTTATGCGCGCTATCGTGGAGCGCAGGTCGTAAAGGGTGCGGCCGCAGCCGGGGCAGCTTATGTATTCGGTCTTCGACGTGCGCAGGCGTGCCGCCTGGAGTATGCCGAAGGCGGTGGCGGTAATGTCACCGGCGGCCAGCGTGCCGTCGTTCATCAGCCACAGTCCGTCGGTAAGTCCGTCGAACATCAGCGCGCCCATGTCGGCAGCCGACTCTATCTGGAAGTCGCCCTTCTCCTCCTGCGTGTGGCGGTATGCCTGGCAGAAGACAACGGGGTTTGCCACGCCTGCCGACATCAGTTCGTGCACCAGCGCACGCTGCTCGCCCAGGCGGTTCTTATGGTTAGACATGCTGACTACAACCACTTCTGGATGAGCCTTGAGGCAGGCCAGGTATTCGTCGGAGTCAGCCCCGTATGGCAGGACGAGGAACTTGGCCTCGGCCTCGACCGACGAGATGAACGGCACAGCGTTGTACGGGAAGATGGGATACACCCCGCTCTTGTCGCCGAGCTGTGCGTATGCGTCGAAATCGACTATGTAACGCTGTCCGGGCAGGCGCTTCGCGGGCACGCTGCGGCCTGTGTAGACATAGTCGGGCACAAGGTCGCCGCCGGCTGAAAGCACGGAGGGGTCGTCGCCTTCGAGCATCGAGGCTATCACGACGGGCACGTTAGAGCCGCCGACGTTGGCCACGGGCGCCGTCTTACGCCGCTCCGGGCGCAGCCAGTCGAAGCCTTCGGCCACTGTGCCTGGTATGGGCGTGTGGCCTGCGCGCGCCGTTACATAGTCTACGAGGTGGCGCGCCACGGGTATCTCGGCCTCGGGCTCCTCGCTCAGCGACACGCGCACGGTGTCGCCGATGCCGTCGGCCAGCAGTGCGCCGATGCCCACCGCACTCTTTATGCGGCCGTCTTCGCCCTCGCCGGCCTCGGTCACTCCGAGGTGCAGCGGATAGCTCATGCCCTCGCGTTCCATGGCGCTGACGAGCAGGCGCACCGAGCGCACCATGACGACGGTGTTGCTCGCCTTTATCGAAATCACCACATCGGTGAAGTTCTCGCGCTTGCATATCCGCAGGAACTCCATGCAGCTTTCAACTATTCCCTCGGGCGTGTCGCCGTAGCGGCTCATTATCCGGTCTGACAGCGAGCCGTGGTTGACGCCTATGCGTATGGCGGTGTGGTGCTCGCGGCAGATGCCGAGGAAGGGCACAAACTGCTTCTCTATCTTCTGCAGCTCGGCAGCGTACTCCTCGTCGGTGTACTCAAGCTGCTTGAACGTGCGCGCCGGGTCGACGTAGTTGCCGGGGTTTATGCGCACCTTCTCGGCGTAGAGCGCCGCCACGTCGGCAACGTGGGGGTTGAAGTGCACGTCGGCAACGAGCGGGGTGTCGTACCCACGCTCCCTGAGGGCGGCGTTGATGTTCTTCAGGTTCTCGGCCTCGCGCACGCCCTGCGTGGTCAGCCTGACATACTCTCCCCCGGCCTCGATTATGCGTATGGCCTGTTCCACGCTCGCCTCGGTGTCGGTCGTGGGCGTGGTCGTCATCGACTGCACGCGTATGGGGTTGCCTCCGCCCATGGGCGTTGCGCCCACGTTGACAACGGAACTTTCCCTGCGGGTATAATTAAAGATGTCCATCGTTTGTGTTTTTTAAGGAGTTGGATAAGCCGGAGGAGCTGCCCCACGTTGCGTCAGCGACGGCTCGTCCGGCTGCAAAACGGCAAATCAGTTGGTCTTGTACTCATACTTGACCTCGGCCAGCTCCTTGTTGGCCTTCTCTATTTTGGCTCCCAGTCCGGCCTTGTATTCGGCAAGGCGTGCAGCCAGGTCGTCGTCGGCAAGGGCGAGCATCTCCACGGCCAGTATGGCGGCGTTCATTGCGCCGTTTACCCCGACCGTTGCGACGGGTATGCCGGGAGGCATCTGTATTATGCTGAGCATCGCGTCAAGGCCGTCGAGCATGCCTTTGATGGGCACGCCGATGACAGGCAGCGTGGTCGACGCCGCTATTACGCCGGGCAGGGCGGCAGCCATTCCGGCGCCGGCTATTATCACCTTAACGCCGCGTGCCTTGGCTCCGCGTGCGAACTGTTCTACTGCGTCGGGCGTGCGGTGTGCCGAGAGGGCGTTGACCTCGAACGGAACCTTCATGTCGTCGAGGAACTTGCATGCCTTTTCCATTACGGGCAGGTCGCTTGTGCTGCCCATGATTACGCTAACTAATGGTGTCATAATATCTTATTGTTTGATTATAGTCGTACTTAAAACAGCATCACCGACGTGAACGAGCATGCCACGCCGACGAGGAAGCCCAGCACTATGTCGCGCAGCGAGTGCTGGCGCAGAATCATGCGGCTGGTGCCTACAAGCCCCGCAAGCACTATCACGAGGCACAACCACCACACGGGATTGAACCCCAGGACGAGGGAGAAGCCCGCAAGGGCGCCTGCCACGCCGCCGATGGCAGCCATGTGGGTGGATATCTTGACAAAGAGGTTGACCATGGCGCAGACCACCTGGATGACGAGGGCGGCTATGAGGATGACGCCCATGAAGTGGGGCACGTGCGCGGCGGCCATGAGATAGTAGCAGAAGAGGTATGAGACGATGGATATGGCGTAGGGTATGGCGCGGCGCTCCCTGTGCCCCAGCTCGAAAGGCGACCACCCCTGGTAGCGGCGGTAGAGGCGTATGAGCATGGTGGGGACGAAGACCGTGAACACCCAGAACGCCAACAGCAGCAGCGCCTTGTACATGAAGGGCAGCAGACTGAGGTAGGTGAACGCCAGGAGTATGGCGAGACCCAACAGCGGAAGGTAGAACGGGGTGAATATGACGCTCAATACCTTGGCGGCGAAGATTATCTGTTTTACTCTCATTTCTTCCTAAGTCTGGCTACGGGTATGCCCATCTGCTCGCGGTACTTGGCTATGGTGCGCCGCGCCACGGGGTATCCCTTGTCGGTCATCATCGTCTTTATGGCGTCGTCGCTGAGCGGGTGGTCCTTGTCCTCGTGGTCTATTATGTCCTTGAGGGCGGCCTTCACCCTGCGGGTCGACATCTCCTCGCCGGTGCCCGTCTTAACGCTGTCGCTGAAGAAGTGGCGCAGGCGGAACGTACCCCAGCGCGTCTGGGCGTACTTCATGTTGCTTACGCGCGACACGGTCGATATGTCGAGCCCTGCCTTCTCTGCCACGTCCTTTAGTATCATGGGCTTCAGGTCGGCCTCGTCGCCGTCCTGGAAGTAGCGTTTCTGTATGTCGATGATTGCCTTCATTGTGACGTAGAGGGTGTGCTGGCGCTGCTTCACGGCTTCGATGAAGCCCTGTGCGCGCTCCACCTTCTCCTTGGCGTAGAGCAGTGCCTCCTTCTCGCGGCGGTTCATTTTGGCCTTGTCCTTCTGGTACTTCCTGACCATGTCGGCAAACGAGTCTGACACATACAGCTCGGGCATGTGCCCGTTGTTTATGGTGAAGGTGACGGTGCCGTCGTCGGCAGTGTCAACAATGAAGTCGGGGGTTATCTGCTGCACGCCCTGCCCCTCGGTCTCGCCGAGGGCTGCGCCGGGCTTCGGGTTGAGCTTGAGCAGCTCGGCGTGCACCCTGTCGACCGTGGCGGCGTCGTAACCGAGCACGGCGGCTATCTTGTCCCAGCGCTTGTTCATGAACTCGTCATAACACTTCGTCACCACGTCGTCCATCATGCGGCGCAGGTCGGACTTAGGCTTGCGCCTTATCTGCAACAGCAGGCATTCGCGCAGGTTGCGCGCGCCTATGCCGGCGGGGTCGAACGTCTGGAGCGTATGCAGCACCTTCTCTATTTCCGCTTCGCCGGCGTCGATGTTATGGTATATGGCAAGCTCGTCGCTCAGCGCCCCGGCGTCCTTGCGCAGCAGACCGTCGTTGTCGAGCGAGCCTATCAGGTATTCCATTATCTCGCGCTGCTTGGGGTCGAGGTCTACGTCCACCATCTGCTCGCGCAGCCTGTCGTAGAACGACACCTGGTCGCCGTAGGTGCGCTCCTCGTAGTCGGCACCCTGGCGGTCGTCCATCGCCGGCGACACGGCCTCGGGCATCTCGTCGTCCATGCCTATGCCCGCCAGCGCCTCGTCGAGAGCCGACTCGCGCTCCTCGCGCTCCGTGGCGGCGTCGAAGTCCTCTTCGGCATCGCTCTCAGACGCTCCGTCGTCGGGCGCGTCGGCTTCGGTTGCGCCGTCCTGCGCGCCGCTCTCCAGTGCGGGGTTGTCGTCAATCTCGGCGGCAACGCTCTGCTCCAGCTCGGTCAAAGGCATCTCAAGCAGGCGCACCACCAGCATCTGCTGCTGCGTGAGCCGTTGCACCTGTACTTGTTTCTGCTCCTGTGTTTGTATGAGTTTCTGTACCATAACGATGCAAAATTAATATTTTTCCGTGAAGATGAGAAGGATATGGCGGTTATTTTTTACGGCGGGCACAGACGGCGGCGGCAATTATACTTAACTTGCGCCGGCATACTGCCTTGCACGCCCCGCCGGCCGGCTGACTGACGGCGGCACGCCTTAATGCCGGCGTTGGTTTACGGGCGGCGTAACAGCTTGACTGCCAACGCATTGCAATATGCCGCCTTTTAGCGTGTAAAAGGCGGCATATTGCACGGCTGAAGGTAACCTTTCATAAGCCCGGAGGCGGCGTATTGCACGGCCGCCGCTATTGCTTGTATGAGTCGAGCTTCTTCAGGTAGTAGTCCTTGAAGTCGCTCCAGCGGTAATACGGGGCGAGGTCGGACGGCAGGGGCAGCGTGGCCTCGTTCTCGTTGAGCAGCACCTTGACAAGCACGTCGCTGTCGGCGGCATTGCGTCGGTAGAACACCAGCTGTATGTTTGCGCCCATGGGGAATATCTTGTAATTCACCCAACCCTTGCCGACAAGGCTCTCAAGGTCGTCTGTCTCGAGGTCGTAGCCGTTGATGCCGAGCAGGCACGTCAGCGGCAGCACCATCGTCTCGTGGCCGAAGCGCAGTGTGGCGCCGGGGCGCTCGAGGGCTATGCAGCTGTCGGCCTGGTGTATGATGTTGCGCAGCAGGTTGCGCTGCGAGAAGGGCTGCGTGCCCCCGTTCAGCTTGCAGGCGCCGTAGCCTATGTACCACGAGGCGTTGTCGGCCAGCCAGAAGTTGTACAGCTCGTCCTTAGTAAACATGTCGTAGAGCGACATCTTCTCACCAAGCGGCGAACTTTGCACGTTGGCCGCCAGCTTGAACAGGCGGTTGCCAAGGTCGAGCGTGTCCACCTCGTACTTCACATACTCCGCGTCGTTGAAGAGCCTTTGCATCAGCGGGGCGCGGCTTACGTGGCGGGCGCAGAAGTCGTTCCACGCCACAATAGCCCTGCGCGGCGTCTTCTGCGAGGAGAGCACGGGGTCGCTCAGGTTCATGTAGTACATGTCGTGCTCGCTGGCGTCGTGCCTTATGTCGAGCTTCGGGTTGTGCAGCAGCAGTTCCTGCAACTCGTTCTCCATCGAGAGTATGCAGCGTATTACCACCGTACTCTTGGCGTCGACCGTTACATTGCCCTTGAACACTTCGGGGAAACGCTCGTACATCCTGCGCGCTATCTGCCTGTGCTGCTCGGCTCCGAGCGGCGTCAGCTCGCCAAGGCGTCCACGGGCCTCCTCCTTCAGCAGGCGGACACGGCGCAGAACGTCGCGCCCGAGCGGCGTCAGCTTGCCCAGGCTGTCGGCACGGGCCAACACCTTGACGGGCACGCCGTACTCGTCAGGACCTATCAGATAGCGCGAGCCGTGGCGGCCGTAGTGGCTGATGTAGAACGGGCGGTAACCCTTCGGGGCTGGCGTGAGGCGCTCCTGCACAGGACCGGGATAGGCCAGGTGGTTGCTGCCCGACAGGCACGGGTCGGCAAAAATCTCGTCCTTGGGATTCTGGGCAGAAGCGGCCAGCGTGGTAAGAACTATCAGTAAAAATGTAAAGAATCGGTTTACCATAATGTTGTTTTTTATTAAAATTCAAGGCAAAGGTACTAAAATTACAGCATAATGGTTCACTTGTAGATAAAATGTTTTATATTTGCAGACCATAATCAAAGTTAGCCGATAAACTATCAAGCAAAGAACCAGTAGATAACTGACAACTGATATTATCAAGAACTGTAAAATTATGGATACTGGCAAATGATGGCCATGGCGTCATCCGGTTTGGCATGTGACGACGCCTGCCTACCCGCCGTGCTGGAAAATATAATACAACTAAAATTGAAATGACATGAGTATTAGAAAAGCGAAAGACTACGATCAGACTGACGGGTCAGAGGTTTTTAAACGAAAAAGTTTCAATTCACAGAAGAACAGGAAGAAAATGACCAAAATCCTGCAATGGGTCTTGTACGTCTTAGCCTTCCTTGTAATAGCTGCCTGTTTGTACACCTACTTCGCCGGCACCGTGTAAACGCCATTGGAAAGCACTGAACACAACGCCGCCGGGCACAACCGGGCAAAAAAAGAAAACGGCTCCACCGACGTTCACCGGTCAAGCCGTAGAGTTAACAATCCTGTAAAAAATCACGGACAATGCCAGTGGCATTGTCCGTTTCTATTATCTTCGCTGACAGCGGGGTGTTATTCCTCGACAGAAAAATCTGACTTGCCTACTCCGCAAAGCGGGCAAACCCAGTCTTCGGGAATATCCTCAAACGCTGTTCCGGGAGCTATACCGTTATCGGGATCTCCAACTTCGGGGTCATATACATACCCGCACACATCACAAACATACTTTTTCATATCTTCTTTATTTAAAGGGTTAATAATAATCCACATTATCACGTCGCCACGGCCGTCGCCGCACGCACCGGCATAACAAACCGCCAAGCGGCCAAGACTGCGCCCCAGGCGCGGCATGTCAGCACCTGCGGGCAAGCACCATCTCCACCCTGTCTATTATCTCCGAGGGCGGTATGCCCTTCATGCACATGCAGTCGCCGCGCAGGCAGGGCTTGTTGCCGTATATGCTGCACGGCCGGCAGGGCATGTCGGCCTGCACAATGTCGGCCGGATTCTGTCTCCAGCCCATGAACCCGGCACAAGGATGGGTAGCACCCCATACGCTAACCACCGGCGCACCGGCAATGGATGCCATGTGCATTATGGAGTTGTCCATCGTCACCACCACGTCGAGGTGGCTCAGAAGGATGAGTTCGCCGCCTATGCCGCCGAGCAGTGCCGAGGCGTTGACGCAGTTGTCGAAACACCGGCTCAGGCTGTCGAGCGCGGCAACCTCGTCGGGTCCTTCGCCGAAAAGGAACAGGCGGCAGCCCGGATGGCGGCCGGCAATGCCCCTGATGACCTCTTCCATCATCGGCAGAGGATATATCTTGCCCGTGTTAGCGGCGAAAGGCGCGATGCCTATCCACTCCTCGCCGCCGGCCTTGGGCACGTTGAAGGCTTCAGGCAGGCGGCCCATGTCGCCACCGCCGGCAGGGAACAGCGTCGTGAAATCGAGCTTGACGGGATAGCCCAGGCGTGCGAACACGTCGGCGTAGCAGCTGAACAGCGACGGCAACTGCACCAGTTGCTTGTCGGCATGGCTTACAAGCGCCTTGCGCGCCGAACGGTTCTTGTCGATATGGGCAACGCGGAAACGGTCGATGTTGAAGCGCATGCGCAGGTAATCGGAGCGCAAGACGCTGTGCAGGTCGGCAACGGCGGTGAAGTTCTTGGCCGTCAACCTGCGGTAAAGGGCGTTGAGCCCCTTAACACCGTAATACTCGTTCTTCAGGTCGGCCTCCATGAATCCAACGTTCTGTGGCATGTACTCGAACAACGGACGCGCGTATGGGCGGCTAAGCATGGTAATCCTCACGTCGGGATACTGCCTGGCCAAAGAGTCGACCACGGGCACGGTCATGGCGACCGAGCCCAGTGCCGAGAATCTTATTATAAGTATATGCTCTGTCTTCATCTATCTTTCCGGGCGCAAAAACGCGGCTTTATGCGTGCCCGCCCATGCTGCGACAAGGACGGCCAAGCACTGCCGGACGTCACGTTGCCATCGGTATGTAACACTAAATTACCTGTTATCTAAATCTAAGATTAAGCAAGACGCCCCTATAAGTGCAAAAATATTTTCATTTAATTGTACAAAGATATTCATTTATTTTCAATCAGCAAACTTAAACCGGATATTTTTAGTAATTTTGCAAGTCACGCCGGCAGCACGGCGACACTAAAAAACGAAGCAGATGAAAATAGTAATCGACGACAAGATACCTTACATCCGCGAGGCCATAAGCCGTATTACGGCTGACGCGGTGTACAAGAAAGGCACGGAAATCAGCGCCGAAGACGTGCGCGACGCCGACGCCCTGATAGTGCGCACACGCACCAGATGCGACGAAACGCTGCTCAAGGGCAGCAGCGTAAAGTTCGTGGCGACCGCCACGATAGGCTTCGACCACATAGACGCCGGCTACATGCGGCGCGCCGGCATAGAGTGGATGAGCTGTCCGGGGTGCAACGCCGCCTCGGTGGCGCAATACGTGCGCTCGGTGCTTCTGCTGCTGAAAAGGCGGAAGGGCATGTCCCTTGAAAGCTCGACCATAGGCATAGTTGGCTGCGGTCACGTAGGCTCGAAGGTGAAGGAGGTAGCGGAAGAATACGGAATGAGCGTGCTCGTGTGCGACCCGCCGCGACAGGAGCGCGGCGACGAGGGGCAGTTCGTAACGATGGACGAGATTGAACGGCAGTGCGACGTGATAACGTTCCACGTGCCGCTGACAAAGGACGGCCCCCACCCCACATACCACCTGGCCGGCGACGGCTTCTTCGACCGCCTCGGCCGGCGGCCGGTGATAATCAACACGAGCCGCGGCGCGGTGGTTGACAACGACGCCCTGCTCGATGCCCTTATATATAATAAGGTAAGAGATGCCGTTATCGACACCTGGGAGAACGAACCGCACATAAACCTCCGGCTCATGGACAAGGCATGGATAGCCACGCCCCACATAGCAGGATACAGCGCCGACGGCAAGGTGAACGCCGACAACATGGTACTGGAAGGCCTCTGCCGCCACTTCGGCATCAGCGTGCCGTGCCGCATCTGTCCGCCGCCGCTGCCCGAAACGTTCGTCCCCGCCACTGACGATGACGACCTGCGCCTGCAACTCTACAACCCGCTCGACGACTCGGCGCGCCTCAAGGCATCGCCCGAAAGCTTCGAGGAGCTGCGCGGCAACTATCCGCTGCGGCGCGAGTCGGCAGGATGACTGCTGACGGAAGCACAGCCTATTTCCTCTTCACCAACATAAAGAAATAAAGGCATATCGCCAATATTATCACGAAAAGACCAAGGGCGAGCCACGCGATACAGGACTGTCCCTTGATATTGCGGAACATCTCCAGTATACTAAAACCGAACAAGGTGAACAATACAATGTCCGTGTCGTTGGAGCGTCCCCTAACATATCCCACCACAAACAACACACCCAGCGAGACCACAGCCGTAATAGGGTACGCAACAAACGGCAAAGCATCAAAAAACAAGAATACCCAAAATATCAAAAGAACGAACAACAGATTACCCCCTGCGATGAGCAAAGAACGCTTGAGCCCCTTACGCCCCATGTTTTTCCTGACATCCATATACACTTGTGCCACGTAAAACAACACCAGTGTAAAAACTAATATATATTCCATAACCGCTTATTAAGAATTAAAACAAGTACATACGACATGTGCTAATTTTCTAAAAATTCCACAAAGACATAAACAATATGTTGAAATACCCACAGTATATGTTATCGGGGGTACTTCAACATATCAATCAATTTTCATTCTACCATTTGGCAAAATATAGAACTGTTTACAACCATATTGGTCGTGGAACGCAATTCGCTTTTCAATTCTTCGCTAACACCGGAATTGGAAATCATGTGGTTCAAATCATCCGCATACATCACATTAGCCTCATAAGACAATTGCAAACAAGTTTCAGCAAGCTCCACGGCATAATCGGAAAAAGCCAAACGTTCCTCATCCGTCAAATTATAATTATCCATGCTCCCTATAAGCCGGCTCTGATACGTTGATTCGGAAATTCTACCTTCAGAATAGTTTCGAGACAAATCCGATGTTGTCTGCACGTATGATACAACATCATGTTTGAAATCAGGACGATAAGCAACAAGCAACTCGTCTTTACAACCTTCAAAAGCGCCATAACGTACTAAATATTTCAAACAATCGTCATAAATCAAATTATAATTAATTTTTCCATTTTCTAAAACATATTTATCACCGCTCCTGACCAATTCATGCATGACAAAATTATGGTAATACCCTATGGAATCATTAAATCCACTACACGAATCAGGCAAATAATACAACACCGCAGAATTTGATGTAGAATAAGTGGAACTATTACATCTATTAAAAATTTCAGCAACAATCAAGTAAGCGGCATAAGACGCGGTCATGGATCCAATAAACCGCCCTGCCTTATTCCCGATGAAACATCCCAAAATACTTCCTACCGGAGAACCGATTCCACCAATCAAAGCCCCAACATTTTTTCCTATACATCCACCAACAACCCTTCCCGCATCGTCTGCCAATGATTGCACTTTTTTCCCCGCATAATATTGCACAATACCCTTACGGGTCTGAGGTAATGCATGGTTTTGCAAATAATAATTACTAATACTATCAACTTTTTTCTTTAATAAGTCATAATTCTCATTATTAAGAGAGCAACTTATTTTCTCATAATAACCACATTCATCTTCATTACTACAAGCAACGAAAAAACACAACGTAAATACAGAAATAACAAAAAATAAAAACTTTTTCATAATTAAAATCTTTAAGTTAAACAAAATATAGAACGGCCATTCTTTGTTATCAATAATCGTTGAATAATTTTATTTTTCTTTTAAAGAAGAAGTATTTTTTAGTTTGTTTCTACAAAAGTAGATATTATTTTTAACAAATGCAAATATTTTAACATTTTTATAATTACCACATAATTCTGTTCTCAAGTCAACAAAGACGAGCGTCTATTACTATAAAATAATAGCAATCCTGACATCTCAACGCCGCCACAGACGACGACCTGCGGCTGCAACTCTACAATCCGCTCGACGACTCGGCACGCCTCAAGGCATCGCCCTCGAGCTTCGAGGAGCTGCGCGGCAACTATCCGCTGCGGCGCGAGTCGGCAGGATGACTGCTGACAAACGCACCGGCTAATCCATGAAATAAAGCATATAAAAATACAACAATATAATCAGAAGTAGCGCAAACAGACCAACGGCAATAGCCACACCCAGCGACAACCCGAAATTATTTTCCAACATTCCTAGCAAGCAGAAACCGAAGAAGGTGAACAGATATATGTCTGCATCGTGGTAACGCCCCCTGATATATCCAACCACGAAAATGACAGCCAACGAAACAACAGCGGCAAAGGGATAAACAGCAGGCGGCAAGATGTCGAACAGCATGATTGCTGCAAAGAAAAACGGGAGCGGCAAAAACAGCTCTTCACCAACCATAACCAGAGAACGCTTGACACCCTTACTCTTCTTGTTCTTCTTAATTATGTACAGCGAATATCCTACATAAAACAGGGCCAGGGAAATAATCAAGACATAAAACATAGGCTACAGACTTATATGGTGGAACAGATAATATAAACAAAGCTGACCTGACGGAAAACCCGGCAAACATGAGAGCGGAGTGTTGGAGCATCCGCCTATACGGCGGACAACGTACTTTTCACTGAAAAATCAAATCAAGGTTTACATCCACAAAGATAAACCTTTTTTATCTGACCGCCAAATATTCACGCACGAAAAATCCCGCCAGTAATTCCACCCTGGCTTTAACTGCTACGCCACCTGCCTACGGACGGCGCATGGCGCGCCCGCTGCCGTGCCGGCTGTACGTGTAAATAAAATTTACCCGCAAGGAGCATTCCGCCTTAACGCCGGCGGCAAAAAGCACAAAGGCCGCCTTTTGCCGTCCAAAAGGTCATGTTTTATGGCCTGAAAGACCACATATCAGACGCCGAAAGACAGCCTTTTGCAACCCCTTGTAATACAAGCATTTACAATGGCGCACACAGACGGCGCCCCTCGCGGCGGTCAGAAAAAGCGAAAGCTGTGTGCGCACAAAACATGTAAAGTTGACAAAAAAACACGTGGAAACGGTGTAAAAAGACAATAAAACCTGCACACTATTACGGTATGTGTGCAACAATGGACACATTTTTGTTTAAAAAATTTGCAAACTTGAATAAAAATTCGTTCCTTTGCACCGGTTTTAGAGATTAGAATATTTTTTACAAACATTTTAAAACATTACAATCATGTCAGAAATTGAATCTAAAGTAAAAGCTATTATCGTAGAGAAACTTGGTGTTGACGAAGCAGAAGTAAAGCCCGAAGCAAGCTTCACTAACGACCTCGGCGCTGACTCACTCGACACGGTAGAGCTTATCATGGAGTTCGAGAAAGAGTTCAACATCTCAATACCTGACGACAAGGCTGAAACAATCGCAACTGTAGGCGACGCCGTTAAGTATATCGAGGAGAACGTAAAATAATAATTTCCCAAAACGATTAAATGGAATTAAAGAGAGTAGTAGTGACGGGTCTGGGCGCAGTGACGCCGGTGGGACTCAATGTCGAGGAGACATGGAATAACCTCTTGGCCGGTAAGAGCGGCGCAGCACCTATCACTCTTTTCGACTGCTCCAAGTTCAAGACGCAGTTCGCCTGCGAGGTGAAAGGCCTTAACGTCAACGACTGGATTGACCGCAAGGAAGCCCGCAAGCTCGACCGCTACACCCAGCTGGCAATGATAAGCGCCATGCAGGCGGTCAAGGACAGCGGCATGGACCTGGAGACCGAGGACAAGAACCGCATCGGAGTAATCTTCGGCGTAGGCATAGGCGGTATAAAGACCTTCGAGGACGAAGTGTCATACTATGCCAACAACAAGGAGAACGGTCCTAAGTTCAACCCGTTCTTCATCCCGAAGATGATCAGCGACATAGCAGCCGGCCACATCTCGATCCACTACGGATTCCACGGCCCCAACTACGCTACGACTTCCGCTTGCGCTTCTTCGACCAACGCCATCGCCGATGCGTTCAACCTTATCCGTCTGGGCAAGGCCAACGCGATAGTAAGCGGCGGCGCCGAGGCTGCCATCTGCGCCTGCGGCGTAGGCGGATTCAACGCAATGCACGCCCTCTCAACCCGCAACGACGAGCCTGAAAAGGCTTCACGCCCGTTCAGCGCAAGCCGTGACGGCTTCATCATGGCAGAGGGAGCAGGATGCCTCATCCTCGAGGAACTGGAGCACGCCAAGGCCCGCGGAGCCAAGATATACGCCGAAATGGTAGGCGAAGGCGAAAGCGGCGATGCATACCACATCACGGCGTCGCACCCCGAAGGCCTCGGAGCAAGGCTCGTGATGCAGGCGGCGCTCGACGACGCAGGCATGAAACCTGAAGATATAGACTACATCAACGTCCACGGCACGTCTACACACGTAGGCGACATATCAGAAGCCAAGGCCATCAAGGACGTGTTCGGCGACGCGGCTTACAAGCTGAACATCAGCTCTACCAAGTCAATGACCGGCCACCTGCTCGGCGCAGCCGGCGCAGTAGAGGCAATGGTGAGCGTTCTTTCAGTGAAGAACGACATCGTGCCGCCGACCATCAACCACGAAGAGGACGACAAGGACGAGGAGATAGACTATAACCTCAACTTCACTTTCAATAAGGCACAAAAGCGCACGGTGCGCGCCGCAATGAGCAACACATTCGGCTTCGGCGGACACAACGCGTGCGTCATCTTCAAGAAATATGATGATTAACAACTTTATTGACCGGATAAAGCTCCCTTTCCGCAAGGAAAAGGAGCTTTATTATTCTCTATACTCGATACTAGGATTCTACCCCCACGACATCAGCCTGTACAAGCAGGCGCTCATGCACCGCAGCGTGTCCAAGCGCAACGCCAAGGGCAAGCCCGTCAACAACGAGCGGCTCGAATTCCTGGGCGACGCCATACTCGACGCGATAGTGGGCGACATAGTCTTCCGCCACTTTGAAGGCAAGCGCGAAGGCTTCCTTACGAGCACCCGCAGCAAGATAGTGCAGCGCGACACGCTGAACCGCCTCGCCCACGAAATAGGCGTAGGCAAGCTCATAGTTTCAAGCGGACACATGTCCTCTCATAACAGCTACATGGAAGGAAATGCGTTCGAGGCCCTCGTAGGGGCCATCTACCTTGACAAGGGCTACATGGCGTGCATGCGCTTCATGCAGAAGCGCATACTGTCGCAGCTTATCAACATCGACAAGGTGGCATACAAGGAGGTTAACTTCAAGAGCAAGCTCATCGAATGGTGCCAGAAGAACAAGGTGAAGCTCGACTTCCAGCTGGTTGAGCAGAAGCGCGACGACGGCAACAGCCCGATGTTCGTATACAAGGCGATGATCGAGGGACTTGAGGGCGGACAGGGCGAAGGCTACTCTAAGAAGGAGAGCCAGCAGGCCGCCAGCAAGGCAGCACTGCAGAGCCTGAGGCGCAAGCCGCAGTTCATCGACGCCGTGTTCGCAGCCAAGACCGAGCGCACGAAGATGGAGGAAGAGCCCGTGCAGACCGTGCCGGACATAGAGCCCAAGGACGACTTCATCATCACCTCGCAGCAGGAGGAGAAGCCCCTGCCAAGCGCGGAGGCGGCACCTGACGCCGACGAAAGCCGCACCGACGGGGGCGGCAATGCCGTAAACGCCGCCGAGGTGGACGAGTTCGACCTGTCTGACATCAAGACGATAGGCGGCAACATGTCAAAGGAGGATATAATAGCTGCGGCGGAGGCAGCAGCCTTCAGCGAGAAATAAGCTTTCACGCAACAAGCAAAATACATACGGAGGAGCCGGGACTACAGGCCTGTTTATTGTTTTTCAGCTTGAAAAACATACAGCCATGCCGTCCCGGCTCCTTTTTTATTCCGACCCTGCGGGGACAGTTCACACGTCAAGCACAATGCCGGCAAGCTCGCCGAAGTCGTCTATCACGTATTCGGCATGCTCTGCCACGAGGTCGGCGCGCTGCCCGTTGCCGTAAGTCACGCCAACGGCCCTGACGCCGGCGGAATGCGCCATGCGTATGTCGAACACCGTGTCGCCCACGACTATGGCCTCTTCAGGGCGCAAGTCGTTGTCGGCCAGCGTCTTGAGCACCATGTCGGGCGCGGGCTTGGCATGCTCCACGTCGCCCACGCTGAGTATGTAGGGTATGTAAGTGCCGAGCTCCATCTCGTCGACAAAGCCCGCGAGCGACGGGCGCAGGCGGCTGCTGGCAATGGTGACGAGCAGTCCCGCGTCGTGCATCCGCCGTATGGTGTCGGCCACGTGGGGAAACATGGGCACGGCTCCGGGCTTGTTGTTCACCATGAAGATGCGCCTGTAAGTCTCGGCGCAGAGGTCGCCCGTGGCGTCGTCCATCGGTATCAGGTCGGTGAAGGTCTGCTTCAGCGGCAGCCCTATCATCGAGGCGCACTCGTCGTCGGTGCGCGCCGGCAGGCCCAGTTCGGCTATCGTCTGCTGCATGGTGCGCACTATCAGGCCGCGCGTGTCGCCTATCGTGCCGTCGAAGTCGAGTATGACGGCTTTCAGTCTGTTATCCATTACGTTATACTTTTTTATTGTTAAGGGCGCACCCTGTCCCGCAACGGCAGGCAGGAGGCTGTGCCCGGTATGTCTTACTGTAACCTTTTCACCACCACGGCCACGGTATTCAGCCTGAAGTAAGGCAGCGACATGTACATCAGTCCGCCGTAAGGATTGTCAGTGCCCCATGAGTTCTTGCACACGAAGTAGAGGCCGCCGCGGGCGTCGCGCGCCGTGCCTATCAGCTCCATGCAGTGGTCGTCGGTCACATCGAAGCGTTCGAAGGCGCGCTGGCGCATGTCCTGCGTCACCCTCACCGGCTGCCCCGGCAGGCGCGCCACGCCCTCGTCGAACGAGAACCCGGCGTTGGTTATGTCGCCCTCCCAGCACACGCTGCGCCCCGAGCGCAGGGCTGCCTCGACGCGTGCCGCGAGCGTGTCTACCGGCACGTTGAGGAAACGCAGGCCGCGGCGGTTGGCTGGCACGTCGAGCACCACGTCCTGCCAGAACGGCTTGTGCGTGTAGCTGGTCATGGGCACGTAGTCAGAGGGGCTAAGTATGCTCCCGGCAAACTGTGCCGGGGTGTACTCCATGCCGTACATCCAGATGCGGCGAGGCAACGGACCTATGGCCGTGTCGAGCGTGTATTCCACTGTCCCGGCCATGCTTTCCACGCCTGCCTTGCGCGCCGCGGCACTGCCGGCCACGGCCTCCAGCTTGCGGCAGAGCGCCGAGTAGTTGCATTCGGAGCGGTATGCGTCGTATGGCATCAGGCCGTATTCGGCTATGCAGGCCAGCGCGTCGGCTGCGGTACCGTCGGCGGTGACGGCACTGCAGCCCCGGGTAAGATAGCGGCGTGTAGCCATGTCGGCCAGCATGGCGCGCGCCACGAAGTGGGGCGAGAGGTTGACCGAGTCGCCCATCATCAGGCGGTCGCTCTCTATCGTCGCCAGCATGGCGTAGAGCCAGCACAGGGGGCTGCGCCCCTGGTCTTTCACGGGCGTGGTCTTGTTGAGCGTCTCTATGGTGAACGTCGCGCCTTCGGGCGTCTGCCTGCCGCACGAGCAGGCCAGCACGAGGGCGAGGCACAACGGTAACAATCTGTTCATGAGCGCAAAATTAGCTAAAAAGGGGGAAACACGGAAACAACGTGCCGTAAATTGCAGTAATTTATACTTTGGCGGCACGCCGCGCCGAAGGCGGCCTTTTGCGCCGCCGCAGGTTACCTTTTGCACGCTAAAAAGCCGCCTTTCGCACAGCAAAAGGCGGCATATTGCATGAAGCAAGTTGAACGGCATTCCATAAAATCCATAACAACCTGATTTACAACGACTAACGACTGATAATAAAACATCGGTATAATTTTCCTTACAAATCCAGCTCCAATACCTTTTTCAACGACAAGGAGAAGCCGCAGGGCTTGGACAAGAAACACTTATGGCAGAAATCAGCCAAATGTTTTGCAATTCAAGATAGTTTTATTACCTTTGCAACATTAGAACCTGCCAAGCCTCTTTACAATGCTCAAATCGGCGGGTCGTTTTTTTATTATACCACCATGAAAAAGACATTCGCCAAGCCATATTCCTCGCCGAAAGAAATAATCCAAATCCTAAAATCACGTGGCATGGTTATGGACGATGAGCGGAAAGTTGAAAAATACCTGATGAACATCGGCTATCACAGGCTGTCGGCATACATTTTTCCCTTTTACCTGATGCCAAGGAACGATTTGATGCTGAAGGAAGACACATCGTTCAGGCAGATTCTAACCCTGTACCGCTTTGACAAGAAACTGCGCATACTGCTTTTCAACGAGATTGAAAAAATTGAAGTTGCCATCCGCAGCGTATTGGCCAACATTGGTTGCCAGGAATTGGGCGACAAATACTGGATAACAAAGCCTGAATACTTCGCCCGTACTGAAAAGTTCAACCAGACTCTGGCAATAATAGATAAAGAGCTGTCATCAAGCAAGGAAGACTACATCGAAGACTTCCGGCAGAATTATATCGAGGATTATCCTCCTGCATGGATGATAACCGAGGTATTGTCGTTCGGCAACTTGAACTATATCTACTCCAACATAGCCAGCAACAAGCTGATGAAGCGCATTGCAGGCTACTTCGGACTGAAGCCGCAGGTATTTACTTCGTGGCTGACCGTGCTTGCCAATCTCCGCAACATGTGCTGCCACCACGCAAGGGTATGGAATAGGGTCTTCATGCTGAACCCTGCCGAGCCGCGCAAAACGGCAAACGCATGGATTGATGACTCGAAAGTGGACAAGAAGAGGATTTACTACCGCCTGTGCATAATCAGGTATTTTCTTGCTTCGGTCTCACCTGATAACAACTTCAACGAAAAGCTTTCAGGCTTGCTGGCCTGTTTCCCATCGATAGACATTGCGGCAATGGGGTTCAGCCGGGATTGGGAGAATGAAGACTTGTGGAAACAGGACCAGCCGTAAGTCAAATCAGGCCTCAGCGTAAAATGAAAAACATGTATTCCGGCAAACGCATTTGCAATATCCTTCGCTTATAAAAGAAAAAACACCGACAGAAGCAGGCATGTGTATGCTTGTGCACTTCTTATTATCCCCATACCGATACAAAGGGCAAAACATAAGTTTGACTGCGCCTGGCAGCCAGAGGTGCGGCCGGCTGCCAAGCGTCAGAGGAAATACTCGCGGAGCTGCGCCGCAAGCGATGCAAGCTCGGAGGGGTCGGCGTTGCCGTAGCGCTGCCACACGTCGCGGCAGGCGTCGAGCAGGGGCGACTCCTGCGGCCTGGGGCGGTGCAGGTAGGGGTCGATGGCCTGGAAGAGTGCCATCACTTCGACCACGTCGTGCGGCTTTACGCGCATGAGGCGCGCCAACTGCACCACCTCGGGGGTGTCGTCAACCATCGTCGGCGGCGTAAGCCTGAAGTACAGGTCGAGCACCATTATGAGCATGACGGGCTTCAGGCCGGGGCATCCGTCAACGGGTCGGAAGTCCTTCTCGAACGTCTCGCACACCTGCACGCCGTCGTAAAAGCCGCCTCCGCTGCTGAACCCGCTCATGCGGCGCAGCTTCTTGACGTCGCGCGACAGCCGCCTGGGGTTGCCGGCGTAGCCTTCGCACAGGCGGCGCAGCCACGGGCTGTCGGGGCGGCGCAGGCGGAACATCTGCCTGTACAGCAACTGCGGCGGTATGTGCAGGCCGACGGCCAGCTCAACCATGCCGCGCGAATACATGGGCTTAACGCCTTCGGGCGCGGCCTTGTACAGCTTAAGCAGCGGCAGCCAGTACTCATCTGTCCATAATGGATGTATTGTCATAACTGTTGTTTTGCTTTTTTGCAGGTAGCAAATATAGTAAAAATAGCCCGAAACGCCAAACAAAAACGGGCTAAACGGTTTTTTATGCGCATTTGTACGCCACCGGGCGCGAGGGTGGCGCACAACTAATAAAAAATCGAAAAATATTACGGTATTAGAAAAGTTTAGCTTAAATTTGCACGGTCAACGTGTTATTTGACAGAAGATGAGCATTACAAACATAGCAAGGAAATTCCTCGCGCCGAGGCTTAAGGAGCTTGAACGCTACGCCGCCCACGGTGTCGAGATACAGGCCGAGATGCTGAAGTACCTCACCCAGAGCGCGAAGGATACCGAATATGGACGCCGCCACATTTTCGGCAGCATAACATCATACGAAAGCTTCGCGGCCAACGTGCCGGTGAACACATACGAGGACCTGAAGGACGGCATAGACCGCATGCGGCACGGAGAGCCGTCGGTAATGTGGCCGGGAGTGGTAAAATGGTACGCTAAGTCGTCGGGCACGACCAACGACAAGAGCAAGTTCATACCCGTAAGCCGTGAAGGGCTGCGCAACATGCACTACCAGGGTGGCACGGACGCCGTGGCCATGTACCTGGGCAACAACCCCGAAAGCCGCATGTTCGACGGAAAGGGCCTGATACTCGGCGGCAGCCACTCGCCCAACTACGACGTGGCGGGCAGCCTCGTCGGCGACCTGAGCGCCATACTTATCGAGAACATCAACCCGCTGGTCAACCTGGCGCGCGTGCCCAAGAAGGACACGGCACTGCTGACGGACTTCGAGCTGAAGCGCGACCGCATAGCCCACGAGACACTGAAAAAGAACGTCACCAACCTGAGCGGCGTGCCCTCGTGGATGCTGTCGGTGCTGACAAGGGTGCTCGAACTCTCGGGCAAGGAGCACATCGACGAGGTGTGGCCCAACCTTGAGGTGTTCTTCCACGGCGGAGTGGCCTTCACCCCGTACCGCAAGCAGTACGAGCAGCTTATCAGGTCGAAGCGGATGCACTACATGGAGACGTACAACGCCAGCGAGGGCTTCTTCGGACTGCAGAGCAACCCGGCCGACCCCGCCATGCTGCTGATGCTCGACTACGGAGTGTTCTACGAGTTCATACCAATGGAGGAGCTTGACAAGGAGAACCCGGCGGCCGTGCCGCTCGAAGGCGTAAGGACGGGCGTGAACTACGCCATGGTGATATCGACGGCCTGCGGACTGTGGCGCTACATGATAGGCGACACAGTCAGGTTCACACAGACCAACCCGTACAAGTTCGTAATAACAGGCCGCACGAAGAGCTTCATCAACGCCTTCGGCGAGGAACTCATAGTAGACAACGCCGAACAGGGACTGGCAGAGGCCTGCCGCAAGACAGGCGCCGAGGTGAGCGAATACACCGCCGCGCCAGTATTCATGGACGACAAGGCAAAATGCTACCACCAGTGGCTGATAGAATTCGCCAAGGAGCCGGCCGACATGGATGCCTTCACCGCCATACTCGACAAGAAACTGCAGGAAATAAACAGCGACTACGAGGCCAAGCGCTACAAGGACATCACCCTGCAGCACCTCGAAATAGTGAAGGCCCGCAAGGGACTGTTCAACGACTGGCTGAAGTCGAAAGGCAAACTGGGCGGACAGCACAAGATACCGCGCCTGAACAACAACCGCGACATAATGGAACAGATGCTGCGGCTGAACGACGCACAATGACACGGCAACACATATTAACGGCCATAAACGCCTACCACAACATGCCGACCGACAAAATCATAACAACATACCTGAAAAGACTGGCTGGCAGGGCATCAAGGCCCGGCAGGCCACGCAAGTCCGGCAAGCCGGGCGGCAACATGCTGTGGCTGCTCGCCACCGTGTGCATGGCCGCAGTGTCGTGCGCCCGCATGGGGCAGCCCGACGGCGGATGGTACGACGAAACGCCACCTACCATAACGCGGACGACGCCGCAGGACAAGGGCGTAAACGTAAAACAGAAGAAAGTAGTAATATACTTCGACGAATACATACAGGTGGACAACCCCACCGAAAAGGTCGTTATATCGCCGCCGCAGATAGAGCAGGCGGAGATAAAGGCGGCCGGCAAGAAGATAGAAGTAGAGCTGAAAGACTCGCTCATGCCCAATACCACGTACACGGTGGACTTCTCGGACGCCATAACCGACAACAACGAGAGCAACCCCCTGGGCAACTACACCTACACATTCTCGACAGGCAACCACATCGACACGCTCGAAGTGGCAGGCTACGTGCTCAACGCCAAGGACCTGGAGCCAATAAAGGGCATACTGGTAGGCCTCTACGCCGACCAGAGCGACACCGCATTCACCACTAAACCCATGCTGCGCGTATCGCGCACCGACAGCCGCGGCAAGTTCGTCATCAAGGGCATAGCGCCCGGCAGCTACCGCATCTACGCCCTGCAGGACGCCGACAACAACTACGTGTTCAGCCAGAAGAGCGAGCAGATAGCCTTCACCAAGGACATAATAGTGCCGACGTTCAAGCCGGACATACGCCAGGACACCACCTGGCTCGACTCGCTGCGCATCGACTCGATAAGGCGCGTGCCCTACACGCACTTCCTGCCCGACGACATAGCCCTGCGGGCGTTCACCGAGATACAGTCAGACCGCTACCTAGTAAAGTCGGAACGCACCGAGCCCGACCGCTTCACGCTCTTCTTCAGCTACGGCGACAGCCTGCTGCCCGAGGTGCGCGGACTCAACTTCGACAGCCGCGACGCCTTCATAACGGAAGCCACCGAGAAGCGCGACACCGTGACCTACTGGCTGCGCGACACCATGCTCGTAAACCAGGACACGCTCCGCATGGAGATTAAATACATGGCCACCGACACGCTCGGAGTACTGCGGCTGCAGACCGACACGCTCGACATGCTGGCAAAAGTGCCCTACGAGCGGCGCATGAAACTCAAGGCAGACGCCTACGAGGAGTGGCAGAAGAAGCAGGAAAAGGCCAAGAAGCGCGGCAAACCCTACGACTCGATAATGCCGCCGCCGATGCTCGAGCCGCAATACCTCATAAACTCCGAGCCCGACCCCGACCAGAACATCACGATAACCATGCCCGTGCCGCTGCTCAAGGCTGACACGGCCTGCATACACCTGTACTCCAAGCACGACACGCTGTGGTACCGCTCTCCGTTCGTGTTCCGCCCGAAGAAGGGGCAGAGCCGCACTTACGAGCTGCTGGGCGAATGGCGCCCGGGCATAGAGTACAGCCTCGAGATAGACACGATGGCCTTCACCGACATCTACGGCAATACGTCGGCGCCATACAAGCAGGGCTTCAAGGTGAAGACCGACGACCAGTACGCCACCGTAATGCTCGACATCAGCGGCATGGCGGACACCACCGTGGTGGTGCAGCTGCTCAACACGTCGGACGAGGTGGTGAAGGAGACGTCGACGGACAACGGCCGCGCCGAGTTCTTCTACGTAAAGCCGGGCACGTACTACGCCCGCATGTTCGTCGACTCAAACCGCAACGGACTGTGGGACACGGGCGACTACGCCGCAGGCAGGCAGCCCGAGACTACGTACTACTACCCCGAAAAGCTGGAATGCAAGGAGAAATGGGACATGACGCTGACGTGGAACCCCACGTCGCGCAAGCTCTATAACCAGAAACCCATGGAGATAACGAAACAGAAGCCGGAGAAGGAAAAGACGATAAAGCGCCGCAACTACGAGCGTGCGCAGAAACTCGGAATACCCTACCCCAGCCTGTGACATTACGGTAACTTAAAACCTGATTATCATGAAACATCTGAGAATCCTACTGCTCATGGCCGCCATGCTCGGCATGGCAGGCACGGCAAAAGCCCAGTGCAGCTATAAGAACACGGCATTCAAGTCAGGCGAGTTCCTGTCTTACAACCTGTACTTCAACTGGAAGTTCGTCTGGGTCAAGGTGGGCACGGCGTCGATGTACGTCGTACAGAGCAAGTACGGCGGCCAGAACGCCTACCGCGCCAGCCTGACTACGAAGGGCAACAGCAAGATGGACAAGATATTCGTGATGCGCGACACGCTGTTGTGCTACTCCACGCTCGACCTTGCGCCACTGTACTACCGCAAGGGTGCGCTCGAGGGCAAGCGTTACACCGTGGACGAGGTGTGGTACAAATACCCCGGAGGCAACTGCAGCGTTACGCAAAGCCGCTTCAAGAACGGCAAGATAAACAAGCGGACGGTCAATCCGGGCGAATGTGTGTACGACATGATGAACATGTTCCTGCGTGCGCGCAGCTTCGACCCAGCCAGCTGGCAGAAGGGATATGTTGTAGACTTCCGCATAGCCGACGGCAACAGCCTCAACCCGGCGAAGATAAAATTCCTCGGACGCACGACCGTCAAGGCCGACAATGGCGTGAAATACAAATGCCTCGAACTGTCGTACACGGAGAAGGAGAAAGGCAAATGGCGCGAGATAGCGCGCTTCTTCGTCACCGACGACGACAACCACGTGCCCGTAAGGCTTGACATGTTCCTCAAGTTCGGCTCGGCAAAGGCGTTCCTGACCAACATGCGTGGAGTGAAAAACGAGATTAAGGCCAAGACAAAATAAATGAGAAGGATACTTACCGCTCTCGTGGCGGCATGCCTTGCTGCCTGCGCCACGGCGCAGACGGCGGAAGAGGCCATAACAAGACTGGCCCGTGGCAGGCAGGCCACGGTGGGCGCGGCGTGGATATCCGGCGGCAGGGAGCACGCCGTAAACAACCGCGGCGACTACCCGCTGATGAGCGTCTTCAAGACGCACTGCGCCATAGCCGCACTGAGGCGCATGCAGCGCGAGGGCATACCGGCCGACACGCTGATAAGGGTAAAGGCCGCGGAGATGACTCCCGGCACTTACAGTCCGCTGGCTAAGATGCACGAGGGCGAAGACTTCACCATGCGCTTCGACAGCCTGTTGTATTACAGCATAGCCCTGAGCGACAACAACGCCTGCGACATAACCATACGCATGGCAGGCGGCATCGAGGGCGTGAACGCCGAGATGGAGGCCATAGGACTGGCTGGCTACGCCCTGACGGAGACCGAAGCCACGATGGCTGCCGACCCGCAACGCTCGTACAACAACCGCAGCACGCCGCTGTCAGTGGCCGTACTCTTCAGGAAACTGTACGAGGAGGGCATACTCGGAGGCGATTACGACAGGCTGATGAAGGCAGCACTGGAGGCTACGCAGACCGGACCTGACAAGATGAAGGCAGCACTCGCACCGGGCATGACCCTGGCACACAAGACGGGAACGGGCTTCACACTGCCCGACGGCACGATGACGGCCGACAACGACGCGGGCGTGATAACCCTGCCCGACGGCCGGCGCGTCTACATCGCCGTGCTGGTCAAGGACACACGCCTCGGCACAAAGGAAAACGCAAGGCTGATAAGGGAGATAACAGAGGCAATAATAAGACAGGAAGCAAACAACAACCCTAAGAACCGATAAGGTAGCCCGGCCGCATGTTACGGCCGCAAACGCCACGACGGCGGAGGCTACCGCACAACAATACGACGATGAAGAAACTGTACATAGAAACCTACGGCTGCCAGATGAACGTGGCAGACAGCGAGGTGGTGGCGTCGGTCATGAAGATGGCCGGCTACGAGACGTGCGACAACGCCGACGAGGCCGACGCCGTGTTCCTCAACACATGCAGCGTGCGCGACAACGCCGAGCAGAAGATAATCAACCGGCTCGAAGCGCTGAACGCCATGCGCCGACCCGGACGCAAGATGATAATAGGCGTGCTGGGCTGCATGGCCGAGCGCGTAAAGGACGAACTGATAAGCAAGCACCACGCCGACCTCGTGGCAGGTCCCGACGCATACCTGACCCTGCCCGACCTTACGGCGCAGGCCGAGGCCGGACACAAGGCGATAAACATTGAACTGTCGACAACGGAGACCTACCGCGACATAGTGCCGCAGCGCATCTGCGGCCCGCACGTGGGCGGCTTCGTGAGCATAATGCGCGGATGCAACAACTTCTGCCACTACTGCATAGTGCCCTACACCCGAGGCCGCGAACGCAGCCGCGACCCGGAGAGCATACTGCGCGAGGTGGCCGACCTGCACGACCGCGGCTACAAGGAGGTGACCCTGCTGGGACAGAACGTGAACTCATACGCAGGGGAGTTTAAAATTAAAAATGAACAATTAAAAATTAACAATGACGGCGAAGGCGGCGGTAAGGTGACCTTCCCCGCACTGCTCAGGCTCGTTGCCCAGACCTTCCCCGACATGCGCATACGCTTCACAACGAGCCACCCCAAGGACATGAGCGACGAGACGCTCGAGGTTATAGCCTCGCACGGCAACCTCTGCCGCCACATACACCTGCCAGTGCAGAGCGGCTCTGACCGCATACTGAAGCTGATGAACCGCAAATACACGCGCGAGTGGTACATGGGCCGCGTGGCAGCCATACGCCGCATAATACCCGACTGCTCGATAACCACCGACATATTCGTGGGCTACCACAGCGAGACCGAGGAAGACCACCAGATGTCGCTCTCGCTGATGAAGGAAGTGGGCTACGACTCCGCCTTCATGTTCAAGTACAGCGAGCGACCCGGCACATACGCCTCGAAGCACCTGCCCGACGACGTACCCGAGGAAGTGAAGCTGCGCCGCCTCTCCGAAATGATAGAACTGCAGACACGCCTGTCGGCCGAGCGCAACGCCATGGACGTAGGCCGCGAGTTCGACGTGCTCGTTGAAGGATTCAGCAAGCGCAGCCGCGAGCAGCTCTTCGGCCGCACCTCGCAGAACAAAGTAGTGGTCTTCGACAAGGGCAACCACCGCATAGGCGACATCGTGCGCGTCAGAGTGACAAGCAGCTCGAGCGCAACATTGAAGGGCGAAGCCCTCGACTGACGCCGCACCAGCCCTGCACCACACTGGCCGCAGCCGCACCCCGGTTTGCAAAAGGCCGCCCGCGACCCTGCAAAACACGGCAAAATGCAACGCAAAAGGATGCCTCTTGCAACACAAAACACGACCTCCGGACCCACGCACAGTAACAACCACATTTTCAAACAGATACACAAGGCCTGTCCTCCACGGTGTAGGGCAGGCCTTTTCCGTCACCATCACAACCGACAAACACCGCAAAAAACACGACAATATACAAACAAATACGTATGAAATAGAAGAATGTGTAAACTAAACATAAACATTTGTAAAAAAATAAATACTATAACGGCATTTTTTACGTTATACTAACAAAGATTTCATTAAAAAATAATTATATTTGCAATATCCTTCCAGGCCATTACGCACTTGTGCGCTCAAAAGGTGGCGGGCGGGATGTTTTTCATACAAAAGGCGTTTACTGACGCTTTGGTTTGACGATTCAAGAATCTCGCAAATTCAAGACAATTTGTCAAAAACAAAGCAACGGAAACGTCCCAAGGGATGTTTTTACATGCCCGTATTGTGTCCTGCCGCTTTTACAGAAAAAGCGGCAGGTAAGCGGGCAGATACATACAGACATCGGCGTGGGGCTTTCGACGTTGCTCGTTCCGACAAATTGGGCAATGCGAGAGCCTTTGAATCGTGGAACGGGCAACAGGAACGGCTCCACGCTTTTTTGTATGCGGAAAACTAATATTACCTTTATTCATGGCTGATAGGAGCCTAAGCCGCATAAAACCTATACCAAAATGGAATTTTATTCTAAGAAGAAACTGTCACGGACAACCGTGGCAATGCTCTGTTGTCTCGCTGCCTTAACGGGACTGAGCTCATGCGACAAGGATCTAGACCCATGGGAAATAGTAAGCCTGGAGGTGGAAAGCAGCAGTCAGGATGCCACAATCTCACACGACGGCGGTACTTTCACCATCGACGTGAACTCAAACACTAAATGGACGGTTGAAGCCCCGGAATGGATAACGGTCGACAAGACCAGCGGCGAGGGAAAAGCGACAATCAATGTGAATGTAGCTGAAAACAAGAGTAATAATAGTCGCCAAGGCGAATTAACAATAACAGCCAAAAGCGATAACGCAGAAAGCAATATTATAGGCCAAAAGACATCAACCATCACGGTAACGCAAGATCAAGGAATAATAATTAAAATGATCAGTTCCAAGATAGAAAGAATACAATACGATGATTATGAAATTGCCAGTACTAACAATAAACCATATTACTACCACAGATACAAGGCTACGATACAATACGAGATTAAAACCAGCCTAACTGATGCGGAGTTGGCTGAGATTGCAAAAGACCCATATATTTTAGTTAATTTGGATGAGTGGATGTCTTACCTACCTATAAACAACAACAAATATATAAATGAAAGTATAACAATAAAAGACATACCCTTTACACGTGGTACACACACTGTAACAGGAGAAACGGAAGAAAGAAGGTGGGGAAACACAATTAGATACGCAAATGTAAAATTATATTGGACTGATTCGTCAAACGACAAACAGACAGCATTCGATTATACCTTTGACCCCGAAGATTCGTTTGAATAAACGATAAATTAACCAAATTAGAGATTTACACAAACAAAACCTGCAATTGACATGAACAACAAGAAAATATACACACTGCTGCTGGCCGCGTGCATGACAGCCGTGGCAGGAGCGCAAACAAGCGACACACTGAAATACAGCAACGACGGACGCCACAAAGGCCTCGACTTCAACATATCGACAGGCTATCTTGCAGGCACCGGCGACTTCAAGAAGACAGGCGCAATACCTGTCGAGATAGGTTTGGGCAAACAGTTCAGCCCCAACCTCTATGCAGGACTTGGCACGGGCGCATGGCTGGGAACCGACGATGGCTCGAAGCCGATGATTCCTATCACTGCCGACGCCAAGCTGATGTTCCCCTTAAAGTCAACTTCAGTGAAACCCATCTTCACAGTACGCCTCGGCTACCTGCTAAACACGGCGGAAGACATAAAGATTGACGGATACGAATACGGCGGTGAAACGATTGGGGGCGGAACCGTTAAAATGCCGGACTACATAATGATGCAGATAATGCCAGGCGTGCAGCTGCCGGTCAGCAAGACAACCGACTTCACTCTGTCGGCAGGCTACACCCACGGCTTCGCAACCCAAGGCAGTGGTGGAGGAGGATACTTCACTGTCAAGGCCGGACTCAACTTCCACAAGAACCCCAACAGAATAAAGCTCGGACCGAAACGCGAAAAAGTTTCCACACGCGACAAGGGACTTCAGTTCACCCTCGAAGGTGGCGCCAACGTCAGTAAAGGGGACGTCTGTGGCGGCGGCAACCTGGTATGCACATACAAGCTCAACCCACACTTCAGCGTCGGAGGCGGTATAGGCTACGAATTGTTCAGTCCGTTCTGCCTGGAAAGCCAAACCTCCGATGATAAAGACATACAGATCGTAAAATTAGACAACAATAACAGTCTGGAACGCTATGAAGGATACTACGGTGAAATAACAAGCATAAACCTGTTCGCACGCGGAATCTACAGACTGACAGACCGCAGATTCTCGCCGTTCGTATCAATAGACGCAGGTGTGGGCATGTATTCATACGACGACGACTTATTGCATGGATACGACGACATCGTAGACATGCCGTCGAAATATGTCCCGTTCGTGACTCCGGCCATAGGCCTGTCGCTTCGCACGACGAACAACTCATACCTTGAACTGAAAGCCGGCTACACTCTCGATACGGCAATAAAGGCGCAAAAAGGACATGACGATAACACCTATGTATCAACAGCCGCAAAGAGCCTTTCACGCATGACAGTATCAATCGGCTTCACCCATACCTTCGGAAAGCGTGGCAAACGGCTCAGATAACTTATGCCGTAAATTCACTGACAGAACTCATAAAACAATAGAAACAGAGTCCGCGGAGCGCACTGCGCTCCGCGGACTCTGCCGTATCCGAAAACCGCAAAAGCCGCTGGCTCACACCGCTTTTTGACGTTTTACCCCACACAGTCTTTGCCGTTATGCATAAAAACATTATCTTTGCAGCCGTAACACGACACCATGCCGTGAGCGGCCGACGGCGGCCACGGGGCTTACCGGTGCCGACATTAGCAAATAACAGATGAAAGAATTCTTACAAGTATTGCGGCGCTTCGTGCCGCCCTACAAGAAATACCTGGTGCTGACGGTGGTATTCAACATCCTTTCCGCGATATTGAACATATTTTCTTTCATGGCCATCATCCCCATACTGCAGATTCTCTTCAAGACCCAGGACGCCAGCGTGCCCGAGAAACTGATGCAGTGGGGCAGCGGCGACATGAAGGAAGTGCTGATGAACAACATCGACTACTACATCTACCAGATGATAGGCAGCATGGGGGCAACGACCACCCTGCTCGTAATAGGCCTCTTCCTGGCGTTCATGACATTCCTCAAGACGGGCGCTTACTTCCTCTCGTCGGCAACGATAATACCCATCCGCACGGGCGTGGTGCGCGACATACGCAACCAGCTCTACTGCAAGATAACGTCGCTGCCGCTGGGCTTCTTCTCCGAGGAGCGCAAGGGCGACATCATAGCGCGCATGAGCGGCGACGTGCAGGAGGTTGAAAGCTCGATAATGTCGAGCCTCGACATGCTCTTCAAGAACCCCGTGCTCATCATATTCTACTTCTCTACGCTGCTCTTCGTCAGCTGGCAGCTCACGCTGTTCACCCTCATCTTCGTGCCGCTGATGGGCTGGGTTATGGGCTTCGTGGGGCGCAAGCTCAAGCAGAAGTCAATCAAGGCGCAGGCGCTGTGGAGCGACACGATGAGCCAGGTGGAGGAAACGCTCGGCGGACTGCGCATAATCAAGGCCTTCTGCGCCGAGGAGAAGATGAACCGCCGCTTCGACAGGATTAACTCCGAGTACCGCGAGAACATACGCCGCGTGAACACGCGCCAGCAGATGGCGCACCCGATGAGCGAGTTCCTGGGCACGCTGATGATAGTCATCGTGCTGTGGTTCGGCGGCATGCTCGTGCTGGGCGGCAAGAGCCTCAGCGGCCCCACGTTCATCTACTACATGGTGATACTTTACAGCATAATCAACCCGCTCAAGGAGTTCTCCAAGGCGGGGTACAACATACCGAAAGGTCTTGCCTCGATGGAACGCATAGACAAGATACTAAAGGCCGAGAACGACATAAAGGAGAAGGCCGACCCGGTGCACGTAAGCGAGTTCACCGGCAAGATAGAGTTCCGCGACGTGTCGTTCCGCTACGGCGAGAAGTGGGTGCTGCGCCACATCAACCTCACCATCGAGAAGGGCAAGACCGTGGCCATAGTGGGCCAGAGCGGCGGCGGCAAGTCTACTCTGGTAGACCTGATACCGCGCTACTACGACGTGCAGGAGGGCGAGGTGCTCATCGACGGCGTGAACGTCAAGGACATGGCCATACACGACCTGCGCCAGCTCATAGGCAACGTCAACCAGGAGGCGATACTCTTCAACGACTCGTTCCGCAACAACATATCGTTCGGCGTCGACAACGCCACGCAGGAACAGATAGAGGCGGCGGCAAGGATAGCCAACGCCCACGAGTTCATAACCGAGTCGGAAAACGGCTACGACACCAACATAGGCGACCGCGGCAGCCGCCTGTCGGGCGGACAGCGCCAGCGCGTGAGCATAGCCCGCGCCATACTCAAGAACCCGCCGATACTGATACTCGACGAAGCCACGTCGGCGCTCGACACCGAGAGCGAGCGGCTCGTGCAGCAGGCTCTCGAACGCCTGATGAAGACGCGCACCACCGTGGCCATAGCCCACCGCCTGTCGACCATCAAGAACGCCGACGAGATATGCGTGATACACGAGGGGCAGATAGTAGAGCGCGGCACGCACGAAGAGCTGCTGGCACAGAACGGATACTACAAGAAACTTAACGACATGCAAAGCCTGTAAGTGAAAGACCGTGACAGGCAGCCTCCACCGCCGCGGCAGGCGCAACGCCCACCGCGACATGCACTACCGACTACTTGAAATAAGACCATGACAAAACTACTCCGAGGACTGGCTTACGCGACACTCTACCTCATGTCGCTACTACCGTTCAGGGTGCTCTACGCCCTGGCCGACATGTCCTACCTCATAGTCTACCACGCCCTGCGTTACCGCCGCGACGTGGTCAGGCGCAACCTTGCCACGTCGTTCCCCGGCAAGGACGCCGGCGAGCTGGCCGCCATAGAGCGCGGGTTCTACCACTGGCTGTGCGACTACTACGCCGAGACGCTCAAGCTGATGACAATATCGCGCCACGAGCTCATGCGCCACGTGGAGTTCCGCGGCACCGAAGCCATAGAAGACAGCTTCGACAAGGGCCGCCCCTGCGCCGCCATACTGGGCCACTACTGCAACTGGGAGCTGCTCTCGGCAATAGGGCTGACACTGAAGCGGCACAACGAGGCCGTGGTGGGACTGATATACACGCCCAAGTCGTGCAAGCTGTCAGACCGCCTGTTCATCAAGATAAGGCAGAACATGGGCGGGGTATGCGTGCCCAAGCAGGACGTGCTGCGCTACCTCGTATCGTTCAAGGAGCAGGGACTGATGAACATCTTCGGCTACATAGCCGACCAGAAGCCCAAGAACCAGGCAATACACCTGCGGCTGAACTTCCTCGGACACGACACGGCCGTGTTCACCGGCGCCGAGCGCATAATGAGGAACATGGGCGACACCGTGTTCTACGTTGACATGGAACGCCCCGAACGCGGCAGGTACGTCTACACATTCAAGCCCATCACGTCAGAACCTGAATCGCTGCCTGAACACGAAATAACCAAAAGGTTCTTCGCCATGCTCGAACAGACCATAAGGCGCGACCCGCGCTTCTACCTGTGGAGCCACGACAGATGGGCCGTTGACGGTGACGCCGCCGCAGGCACATGCCGCAACAGGGCATGCCGCAACGACTGAAAACACACTTGAAAAAGAACAAGCAGACATAAAAGAAATGACAATAGGATACGACGCCAAAAGCATCGTCGGCGATGTTGCCGGCATAGGCAACTACGCCAGGACGCTGGTCAACGACATTGAAAAGATAGTCCAGCCAGGCACCATTCTCAACCTCTACGCACCCGACCGCGGCAACAGCGCACTAAGGCGCCAGGTTACCGAGAACCAGCACATGCGCTACGTCTACATGAACGGCTACAACGACGCCATTGCGCGCGCCATGTGGCACATGCGCGGCATGGTGAAGGACCTTGTACGCGACGGCGTCAAGATATACCACGGACTGTCGGGCGAACTGCCGGCGGGCATAAGGGAGGCCGGCATAAGGACCGTCGTGACGATACACGACCTCGTATTCATGCGTTATCCCGAATACTACAACTGGCTGGAGCGCAAGTTCATGGCATGGAAGTTCCACAAGACGTGCCAGGAGGCCGACCGGATAATAGCCACCAGCGAGTGCACCAAGCGCGACGTGATGCTATACGGCGACGTGCCTGCCGACAAGATAGACGTGATATACCAGAGCTGCGGCTCGTTCTACAAACTGCCCGAGAGCGAGAAGAAGATGCACGAGGTGCATACGAAGTACATGCTGCCCGAACGATACGTGGTAAGCGTGGGCACTGTTGACGAGCGCAAGAACGTGCTGCTGCCCATAAAGGCACTGAGGCTGCTGCCCGACGACCTGAGCCTGGTAGTAGTGGGCAAGTCGACCCCGTATGCCGAAAGGCTGAAGAAATACGTGGCTGCCAACGGACTTAAAGACCGTGTGATGTTCCTGCACAACGTGCCCACGGACGACCTGCCGGCGATATACCAGATGGCGGAGTCGTGCGTCTACCCCTCGCGCTACGAAGGCTTCGGCCTGCCCGTCATCGAGGCCATACAGAGCGGGCTGCCGGTGGTGGCATGCACGGGCAGCTGCCTCGAGGAGGCTGGCGGCAACGCCACGCTGTACGTGGCGCCCGACGACGCCTACGCCATGGCGCACGCCATTAAGCTGACGCTCAAAGGAGCGCCTGGGCGCGACGAACGCATAGCTGAAGGTTTGCAGTACATATCACGCTTCGAGAACAACAATGTGGCGCAGCGCGTCCTCGAAGTCTACAACGGACTGGCCGGCAACCTGTAACAAGAAAGCTGCGCACTGCCGCCAGAGGCGGCTTTTCACTTCCCGGCCCTTGACAATATCTTCTCCTTTATCTTATTCCACAACGTGGTCTTCCTGTAAATGACGTATGCCGAGACGGCGGTGCTCACCGCCGTGGCAGCCACGCCGACGGCCACGCGCATCCACGCCTCGCCGGCAAACGTGGCAAGATAAGCCACGAGGCCCAACGGCACGTGGACGGCGGCGCATGCAACCACCTGGCGCGACAGGCGGTAACCGTAGCGCATGGCGGCGTATATTACAATGACGACAAGGTCGGCCACGTTTGACAGCAGCACGGCCACACCCGCGCCTACAAGCCCCCAGGCGTTGAAACAGACTATCATAAGCACCACGAAGACCACGGCCGACGCACCCTCGATTACCATGTAAGCCCTTGAATGGCCCTTGGCAAGCGTTATGTAGGCCACGGGCAGCATCGCCGCACGTGCGTACATCGACAGCACGGCCACCTGCGCCATGGGCACCACGGCCACGAACCTGCCGCTGTAAAGCAGCGGTATCAGTATCGGGAGCATGGTTATGAGCAGCGTCAGCATGGGCGATATCATGAGTATCGACACCTCAATCTGGCGGTTGGCGGCAAGGTTGACGGCAGCCGTATCGTGGTTTACGGCCGACAGGCGGGGGAAATAGTCGGTCTCCATGGCCGAAAACACCATGCCGGCGTAGGTAACGGCCATTACGTAGCCCGCGTTGTACAGTCCCACGGTGTTAAGGTCGGCATAGTTGTTGAGGAACGACCTTATTATCATCTCGGCGCCGCTGCCGAACACGCCCGACACTATGAAAGCCACGCCAAGCCGCACCATGCCGCTGCCGTCGGCAAGCAAACGCCGCAGCCATGCCGCGACGCCGCGCACGCCCAGCCTGCGCACCACGCACGCCAGGCCGCCAACGGGAAACAGCCTGAACGAATACCTTACAGTGAACAGCATGTTGACGGCGGTAGTGACGAAGATGACAAGCACTATGCCGTCATACCTCAACAGCCAGTAAAGGGGAACGGAAAGAACGAGCGACAGGACGACTATGCACACCTGGGCCACGGCCAGCTCGCGCAGGTGGCGCGCACCCTTGAGTATGGCCGTCTCGCCTCCTGTCACGGCAAGCATGGCCACCACCGGCGCCAGCGCCATTATCTCAAGCATGTGGCTGCCGCCGTCGAGCACGTAGCGGCCGACGGCCGGGGCCGAAGCAACACACACGGCCATGCCCAGCAGGGCGGCCACGGCGCACCACGCCCTCACCGTGTTGACGAAAGTCCTTATGCGCACGCTGTCGCCGCTGTCGAATATCTCCGACAGATGCCTCACAGCACTGAACGAGATGCCGAAGCTCGTAGCCTGCGACACGAAGTTGACTACGGAATTGAACAAGGCGGCCAGTCCCATGCCGGCAGGGCCGAGCAACAGGGCCACGAGCTTGTTGCGCACAAGGCTTATAAGTATGTTAAGCCCCTGCACGCCGCCGAAGATGCCAGTGTATTTCAACACGTGGCCGTAACTGTTTTCATTCTGTTCCGTGTCGTTCATCCAACATATTAACGCACAATATCCGTTTTTATTATTTTTTATGACAGCAGTTAGACATCAATAACAAAATAAACACTGCGCGCCACCTGCCGGAAAACGGCACGACAACACTTTTAAGAACAAATGCTGACGGTAGTAAAAAGTATGGCTAAACCATATTCCACCAGCATTCAGGCATATTTTATTTATTACAATAATTTCTTCAGTTCCTCGATATCTGGCAAAGCTCTCTTCAATCTTTCAGGCATGTCGTCGGATGTCTTATATGTCGCAACGCCCAACGGCTTGTTGTAGTCTTGAATCACATACTCGACATACTTCTTGTCCGCACTTTTGCATAACACCAGTCCTATTGACGGATTTTCATGCGGTTTGCGCATCTGGTCGTCCACCAACCGCAAGTAAGTACACAACTGCCCAAGATAAGAGGACTTGAAAGCCCCTTTCTTAAGTTCGATGACGACCAAAGCGTTCAGTTCCCTATTAAAGAATATCAGGTCGGGAAAATGCTCCACCCCGAAGGCTTCCAACTTATACTGATTGCCAACGAAGGCAAAATCACGACCAAAAGTAAGAATGAACTTCTTTATGTTGTGTATTATTTCCCTCTCCACTATACGTTCGTCAATGTCCTCCTTGTCGCGTTCGGCTAGTTCTTCCACGTTGATGAAGTCCAACAGATACTCGTCCTTGAACATTCCGATGGCCTTTAACGACTGCCTGGTGTCAGGTATCGTCTTAATGAAGTTGTGTGCAATTTCACCCTGATGGCTGAACAAGTTGTCCTCCATTCTCGCGGCCAACACCTCCTTACTCCATTTTTCCGCAACGGCCCGGCGTATATAGAACAGGCGTTCGGCAAGCGATTTGGCCTTGCGCACGATTATCATGTGATGGGTAAAACCAAGTCCGAAGAATGACTCGAGTTCAAAATCATCGCCATCCTTGTCGCCGTGCGGAAGCAATAGCCGTGTGTCTATTCCGCTAACCGTGGTTGGCGATTTGCCATTCCAATTGCGCTAACCGCGGTTAGCGATTTCAAATCGTCGCACCAAGTCTCATAAAACTGCCGCATGAACTTGATGTTAGCGGCAGAAAAGCCGCGAAGTCCGGGCAGCTCTTTCTGTAATTGCCTGCTTATCGCCTCGATGGCGCCCTTGCCCCAGAAACCCTTCCGCGAGTTCTCCGACACATACCTGCCAATTCCGTAATACAGCGACAACTGTTCTTTATTGGCAAGTGAAGCAGCACGGTACTGGCTTTGCAATATCGCTTCCTTGATTGCTTTTACAGCGGTGGTATATGCCTGTATTTCACCCATACGATTTATTTTGACTACAAAGATATTAAAAGGCGAGAGCAAAGACAAAAAATTAAAACGGATTTTTTAAGATTTTTGCTTTGCCGAGCCGTGTCCTATTTTATCAAAAGATATAAAAAGGCGGTAATAATAAAGCATGTTCCATGCCATTTCTCCTTTTTATTTATTGTATATTGCATATTTTTATTTATATTTGCAAAAGTGAAACCTTAATACCTGCTAATATGACAATCAGAAAGATTTTAGCCACACTTGCCTTGATATTGTCGCCAGCGGCGGCATATTGCGAAGGCAATACGGACGCACTGAGGCAGCGCGCCGACGAGCTGCACGCCGCCGGCAAGAACGACTCGGCCGTAATCATCGCCGGCCAGGCCATGGAGGCTGCCAGGCGCAGCCGCGACACGGTGGCCATGATAGGCGTCAACTCGTCGATGGGCGTCTACCTGCGCACCATGGGCAAGATAGACGAGGCAATGAAACACTATGACGAGGCAATGAAGATGTGTACCACGGAGAGCTTCAAGCGCAACGCCGACGAGGACGCGCGGCAGGAGGCGGCCGCCCTCTACCTTAACATGGCGACGCTGCACATCGACATGCAGCACAAGGAGCAGGCGGCATACTACGCGCGCCTGACAGCCGAGTGGGCAAGGCGGTGCACTGACAAGGCGTTCAAGGCGCAGGTGCTGACGCAGGACGGACTGATATTCCTGATGTGCGGCGACAACAAGGGTGCCGCCGCGCTGCTTGCCGAAGGCTACCAGTACTCGCTCGAACTGGAGCAGCACGCCCCGGCGCTCAACGCCGCGGCATACATGGTGGCCGTGGCCGACCGCATGGGCGACACCAAGGCCGAGGCACTGTGGCGCAAGCGCAGCACGGAACTGGCCGCCAGGACCGACGACACGATGGCGCTCGTGGCCTACTACCAGATACTGTGCAGCATCGAGGTGAACCACAAGCGGTGGCATAACGCCCTTGAGCTGTTCGACAAGATATTATCCACCAAAGGTGTAGAGTCGATGCCCTTCGTGGTCTACGACTGCTACAACAACATGCACGAGGCATGGGCAGCGCTGGGACAGTGGCGCAAGGCATACGAGACGCAGGGCAAGGCCGTAGCGCTGAAAGACAGCCTGTTCGAGGCCGACAAGGCCGAGAGCCTGCGGAAGCTCGACGCTAAGTACAAGGCTGCCGAGAAGGAACTCGAGCTGGCGCGCAGCGAGTCTGAACTGGCACGCACGCGCATGTACCTTGCCGTGACGGCCCTCGTCGTGCTGGCGTGCGCGGTGCTGATATACACCTACGTGCAGAGGCAGCGGCGCAAGGCACGCGAGCGCGAGGCGGAGTTCGCCCGGCTCAAGGCCGACACCGACCGCCGACTGACGCGCCGCTACATAGACGGACTTGAGAGCGAGCGCTCGCGCCTGGCCAAGGAGCTGCACGACGGCGTGTGCAACGACCTCTACACCGTAGAGCTTTACCTCGGCGGCACGTACAACGGCGCTCATGACGACGGCACAGGCCGCGCCGAGAAGCTGAAGGGCATGATAAACGAGTGCCGCGAGCAGGCAAGGCGCATATCGCACGAACTGATGCCGCCAGAGTTCAACTACGCCGACATAAGGCTCGTGCTCGAAGACTACCTGATGCGCACGGCCGAAGCATCGGGCATAGACATCAGCTTCGACGCAACGCCCGACGGCGCCGACTGGTCACGACTGGCCGACACGACCGCCCTCGAGCTGTACCGCATAACGCAGGAGGCCGTCAACAACGCCGTGAAACACTCAGGCGCAACGGCGATAGAAGTGACGCTCGACGACAGCGCCGGCACGCTAACGCTTGCCATAACCGACAACGGCACCTACGCCGGCGCACAGGGCGCAGGCATAGGCAGGCGCACCATGAAGCAAAGGGCGGAGGCCGCAGGCGGCAGACTGACCACCGAAACAACCGCAGGCAAGACCACCGTAAGGCTGACCGTAAACCACGGATAAGCCCGCCCGCAACACCGCAAACAGGAAAAGGGGAGCCGCAGGCAACCCCCTTTTCCACGCCAAAACAAACATAAATTAACAAAACCACGGATTTCCGTTATTGCAAATATGAACGTATGGTATAATTTTGCCCCTGTGAACGAGTCACAAAAATATTTGCTGCAAAGCCTTTCAGTAGCAATAGTTGACGACCATGCGCTCATACTTGAAGGTTTCAAGAGCCTCATGCATGGTTGCGGAGTCGACAACGTGGAAATATTCATCCGCGCTGCCGACCTTGTTAATATGTTACCACACAGGAAATTCGACGTCTACATAATCGACATCGGCATGCCCGACATCGACGGCTTCGAGCTTATCGACAAGATAAGGGAGGCCCACCCCGGCGCGCGCATAATCGTAAACACCATACACGAAGAGATATGGCTGCTCAGGCGCATGCTCGACAAGGACGTCAACGCCATAATGTTCAAGTCGACCGACTTCACCCAGATGGTCGACGCCATAACGGCCGTGGCCAACGGCGAGCAGTACCTCTGCCCCGGACTTAAGAAGAAGTTCTCCACGTACCACCACCGCATAGAGCACCCGTCGGAGCGCGAGATAGACATACTGAAGGCGCTGGCGCGCGGATACACATCGAAAGAGATTGCCAACATGCTTTACATATCGGAGAACACGGTGGAGACACACCGCAAGCGCCTCTTCGCCAAGCTCGGCGCGCGCAACATAGCCGACCTGATGGTCAAGGCCGTTGCCCGGGGATACATCAACGCGTTCGACTTCAACCAGTGACACGCCACAGCCACCTCCACCCGGCGCAGCCGGGCCGACACAAAAACAATAACATAAACCACCCGCCTTACTTACACACGACAATCCGCACGCGTGCGCCGCGTGCGGATTGTAAGCCGTGCGCACGCCCCGGCTTACAAACCGAAACGCCGCCTATTACAGCGCCGAAGGCGGCATAATGCACGGCAAGAGGACGCCTCAGGCAGGCAAGGACACGGCACACCAAACGACGCGCAGCCTGCACCGGCGCCGCACACGGCGCACGCACCTGCACCGCCTACACGATAAAAAAACACATGGCGCGCCGTTTTTCAGATAAATTATTCTTATCTTTGCCGGCGGATATGACACAACGCTCACGAACGCTGACAAGGGCATGCGCCGCAATGCTGCTTACCGTGTTTATGGCCTACTATGCCATAATCTCGGTGTACGCCCACGTGCATGTGGTCAACGGCGTGATGGTTGTACACTCACACCCCTTCAAGGACAAGCACAGCCACCCTACGGGGCAGACGCTGGTGCTGCATTACCTGACACATTTCAGTTCGCTCGAAGCCGGGCCTGCCGTCGAGATTGAGGCGCCCGACGTGAAACTCATTCACGCAAGCTACAGCGAATATGTAGTGGCACACGCCACGCCCGACTACAATTCGGGCATATACCTGCGCGCGCCTCCCGTTTCTTCATTTTAATAAATCACTTTTTTACCCCGACATTTTTTATCAATGCCGTGACGACACAGGCTTGCTGTGCCGCCATGGCCGGATATTCCGTATTTTAAAGAAATAAATGAAGAAACAAATATTACTATTTCTGACGGGCTTGCTGTGCCCGTTGGCAGGGACGGCCCGTCCCGTTGAACCCAGCACGGTGAAAGAGGGCAACATCATAACAGGACACGTAATAGAGAAAGGAACTGAGGAAAACCTGGCATACGCCACGGTGCTGATTGTGGAAAACGGCATGGGCACCGTAACGGGCTACGACGGACACTTCCGCCTGAAGAACGTGCCGGCAGGCAAATACACGCTGAAGGTGCAGCTGATGGGCTACGCCGCGCAGACCAAGACCGTTGTGGTGAGCAACGAATATACCGTAGACCTGCACTTCGTGATGGAGAAAGAGGACATAATGATGGACGAGGTGGTTGTCTCGGCCAACAGGAACGAGACCAACCGCAAGGCAGCCCCCGTGGTGGTGAACGTGATGAACAGCAAGCTGTTCGAGACGGTCAACTCTACCGACCTTGCCCGCTCGCTCAGCTACCAGTCGGGACTGCGCGTGGAGAACAACTGCCAGAACTGCGGATTCCCGCAGGTAAGGATAAACGGTCTCGAGGGTCCTTACTCGCAACTGCTCATCAACAGCCGCCCCGTTATGAGCGCGCTGTCGGGCGTGTATGGTCTCGAACAGATACCCGTAAGCATGATCGAGCGCGTGGAGGTGGTGCGCGGCGGAGGCTCGGCGCTGTTTGGAGCCAACGCCGTGGGCGGCACCATCAACATAATAACCAAGGACCCGATAAACAACTCGTTCCAGGTCAACTCAACGATGTCGAACCTCGGCGGCAAGACATGGGAGCAGTATTTCGGCGCCAACGCCTCGCTCGTGTCAAAGGACCGCACATACGGCGTGGCATTCTACCAGGCTTACAGGAACCGCACCCCTTATGATGCCGACGGCGACGGCTTCTCCGAGCTGGGCAAGCTCAACATGAACACCTTCGGACTGAGGGGATATTACCGCCCCACGCAGTTCAGTCGCCTGAGCATCGAATATCACACCACCAACGAATTCCGCCGCGGAGGCAACAAATTCGACCTGCAGCCGCACGAAACCGACATAACCGAGCAGACGCGCCACGTGATAAACAGCGGCGGACTGACCTACGACATATTCATGAACGAATACAAGCACAAGCTGTCCGTGTACGGCTCGGTGCAGCATACCGACCGCAACAGCTACTACGGTGCGGGCATGGACGCCAACGCATACGGCACTACCGACGACCTTACGGCCGTGGGCGGAGCCATGTACTCGGGCAACTTCGACCGCATGCTGTTCGCGCCTGCCACGCTGACGGGAGGCTTTGAATACCAGTTTAACGGACTTCACGACGTCATGACAGGCTACGGCCGCGACCTGAAACAGTATGTGAGGATTGCCGGGGCGTACCTGCAAAACGAATGGAAGGCGAGATACCTGACGCTGCTTGCCGGATTCAGGCTCGACAAGCACAACCTTGTCGACAACGTGATATTCAGTCCGCGCGTCAACCTGCTGTGGAAACCCACCGACAGGCTGCAGGGACGGCTCACATGGTCGACGGGATTCAGGGCGCCGCAGGCCTACGACGAAGACCTGCACGTGGCTGCCGTGGGCGGCGAGGCGATGATGATAAAGCTGGCAGACGGCCTGAAGCCCGAACGCTCAAACAGCTTCAGCGGCTCGGTAGACTGGGCTTTCAGCCTGGGCCACTTCAGCTCAAACCTGCTCATAGAGGGCTTCTACACCATGCTCGACGACGTGTTCTATCTCGAGGAGACGGGCTTCGACGAGACCACGGGCACTAAGATACAGGAGCGCCGCAACGGCCACGGGGCACGCGTGTACGGAGCCAACATAGACTACAAGATAGCCCACGGCAAGGAGGCGCAGCTGCAGCTGGGCTTCACCGTGCAGCAGAGCCGCTACACCGAGGCGCTGGCATGGAGCAGCGACCCCGACGTGGCGCCCACAAAGCGCATGACGCGCACGCCCGACTGCTACGGCTACTTCACTTTCACGTCGGCTCCGCTCAAGAACTTCGACTTCTCCGTCTCCGGGGTCTACACGGGCAGCATGCTCGTGCCGCACTTTGCGGGATACATAGAGAAAGACAGGATGGAGAAGACGCCCGACTTCATGGACCTGAACCTGAAGCTCAACTACACCTTCGTGCTGAACGACCATCTGAAACTGCAGCTCAACGGGGGCGTCAACAACATATTCGACGCATTCCAGAAAGACCTTGACAAGGGTGCCGACCGCGACTCGAAATACTTCTACGGCCCCACGCAGCCGCGCACGCTGTTCATAGGCGTCAAGATATTCAACTGACATAACGCGCCGCAATGCGGCCGTGGTATTATGTTGAATGACTGTAAACAAGCATGTCATGACAAAATGAAAGCCGCCGGCAAACCGGCGGCTTTCATTCTACAACTGCCTGACGGGCAGTCAAGCCTCTACCTATGTATCGCTTACACACCAGTGGCAAGGCGTTTGCGGGGCATCGTTCTCTTGCCGTCCTGTTTCTTCATGCGCTTTTTCTGTCCCTGCTTCATTCCGCCGTGCTTCAGCAGATAGTTGGCCTGGCGCGCAGAGAGCACCTTGCTGAACTTCTTGAAGTATTTTTCCTTTATGTCTATGCGCTTGCGCTGAATGTCGAAGCCGTTGACGGTCATCTTGGCCACCTGCTCGTCAGACATTTGCAGTCTGCCATTCTTCTTTCCGTCCATGTCAGCCCTTGCCTCTTTTCTGTCGCCGCGCTTATCAGCCCTCAGCTGTGCGAGTTCCTTCATGTAGTCGCAGTATGTGCCCTCCAACTCTTCGGTCTGCTTGTCGGTGAGCATCATCCGGCCGGCCAGTGCATGCCATCTTTTCTTCATTATTTCCTCTTTCGACGGTTTGCCGGCCTTGCCGGTGCGCGTTGTGTCGTTTTGTGCGGCCGCCTGCATGCCGGCGGCGAGCATTATCACCATTGCCAATACTTTAAGTTCTTTCATAATGTAGTCTCCTATTCTTTATTTAAATAATTTACAATAATATTCTGAAAAACAGCCTGTGCGTCATGAAGATGCCGTCTTACATGAACCCTACCACCTTATACATGGTACCGTGTGGTGTTTTCACCTTCTTATAAAGCACTCCGTCGGAGAGATAAAGTTTCTCCTTGTTGCGCCTGACGGTCTTCGGCTTGTACACCTTCTTGACAAGAAGTCCCACCGGCGGACGTACTATCTCGAATCTCGAAGGCGCAAGCTTACGGTAATATCTGCCACCTTCATCGTAGATGAACTGCAGTCCGTTGAAACTTACATATATGCTCTTCGACGGTATTGCGCTAATGGTCCTGCTTACGTATACTCCGTGGCCCGGTGCAACCACTTCAACTCTCCTAACCCCTTTTGCCTTCTTCGGCTTGCCCGGCTGTGCGCTGGCGAATGTAAAGCCCGTCATTACAGCCATCATGCAAATCATAATCTTTCTCATAACCGTAGTCTTTTTGTGGTTGTTATCTGTTTGATTGTTTTACTCTCCGACGGTTTAACGCAACCTGTATTTGATAACGTTTCCTAACATCTGTGACGTTATGTCGCCGCCGTGTCTTTTTCTCTGCTGCAAAGTTGGCAATAAAAAACATGCCAAGCAAAATGATTTCCCTAAACCATGATAGGGAAATTCGTAATCTTTACGGACATTTCCCTATCATGTGGCGTCACGCAATAAGAATTATGTAAAAAGGGCTTACGGCCACTATAAGCACAATTGCCGTACTTTCCAGTACACAATTAAGATAAAGGATGTTTATCCATACTCCCCAAATAAACATAATAATAAACAAAGCCCGCCCTTCCTCTCATTCGAGGAAGGGCGGGCAGTATGGTTTAACCGGCAATGCGCGCGGCACTAAACCGGGAAGTCCGGCCGGCGCCTTGATGTCAGAAGTTGACGCCGAAGTTGAGCGTCAGGCTGCGGTTGTGCGACGTGTCGAACATGTCGTGGCAGATGTTTGACAGTCCGAGGTCGAAGGCCAGGTCGGCATAAAAAACGTCGTAGCCGACACCGAAACCGAAGCGCAGTCCGCCGTCGAAGCGCTGGAAGGCGTCGTCTGAGAACGAGTTGAAGGCCTTGCGCTCGCCGTAGTTCTTTATCTTGCCGCTGATACCGCATGCCAGGTATCCGCCGAAGTAGGGCTGCAGCGTGAAGTCGCCGTCAACGTCGTAGACATATTTCAGCACGATGGGTATCTCGAGGTAGTTCAGGTCGTATGTCATCTTCTTCTTGCCCTCGAGGCTGGTCACATTCTTCTTGCCGCCCTTCTCCGTGTAGGCAAGTCCCGTCTCGATGAAGAGCGGTATCTCGGGCGTAAGCGGAATACCCATCACCACGGCAATGTTGAGCCCCGTCTGCCAGTTGCCGCCGTCGAGTTCGGCGTCGTCAGAGTTAACCTTCGAGAACGACGGGCCAATCCTCAGTCCGTAATACATCTCGCCCGTATCAAACCAGTTGTTGTTCTTGTAGCCATAGTCAAGCCTGCCGCTGCAGTGGTTGTAATATCTGCTCTCATAATAGCTTTGCGCCGTTGCCGGCATAACAAGTGCCAGGACAAGGAGCGCCAGAGTGATAAGTCGTTTCATGTTGATAGTCGTTTTTAATGTTATTTGCATGCAAAGGAACGAAAAATTATTGACACCCCCAAAGGAAAAGCCCTAAAATCAATGGGGGAAACCCTATACGCCGACCCCCAGGCAAGGCTGCTGCGGCGCGGCGGCGTCACCTAACGGGACACGGGCAAGGACGACAAAGCATAATTTTCCGACCGAAAAGCTGCTAATTCTTAAATAATTTATATTTTTGCAAAAAAAATCAAGATTATGGAAACTTTACTGCCTTACGCACTGTTGTGCCTTACGTCAATCTTCACACTTGCCAACCCGCTTGGCACCATGCCGGTATTCCTTACAATGACCCACGGCATGAGCGACAAGCAGCGCCGCTCGATAGTCAAGCGCGCCACGATAACGGCCGTGCTCATCCTCATCGTGTTCACCTTCGCCGGCCAGTTCATCTTCATGTTCTTCGGCATATCGACCAACGGATTCCGCATAGCCGGCGGCGTGATAATATTCAAGATTGGCTACGACATGCTCCAGGCACGCTACACGCACGTAAAACTGAACCCCGACGAGATAAAGACCTACGCCGACGACATATCGATAACACCGCTCGGCATACCCATGCTCTGCGGCCCCGGCGCCATAGCCAACACCATCGTGCTGATGAGCGACGCCCACACCATCACAATGAAAGGCATACTTGTAGGCTCGATAGCCTTCATCTACATACTGACGTACTTCATACTACGGGCCTCAACGCGCCTTGTAAGCGTGCTCGGCGAGACCGGCAACAACGTCATGATGCGACTCATGGGTCTGCTGCTTATGGTGATAGCCGTAGAATGCTTCGTAGGCGGCATGAAGCCGATACTCGTTGACGTGATAAAATCTGCCGTTGGATGACGGAAGCGCACACGGCAACAAATACAACACGACGGCTGCAGGCGGACGATGACACGTCCGCCTGCAGCCGTTCGTGCACCAGCCTGCCAGCACGGCGGCACGATGCCGTGGCAACAATAAACGAAGGCGGCGGGAAAAGGCATGACAAAATATCAAATCAACACAAATAAAGGCATAATCATTAGCAATACACATAATTTATTTTGCTTTTATGAAAAAAATAATTATTTTTGCTGGAAATACTAATACCAAGGCTAAAACATCATACCAAATATCACAAACCATAAGCCGATGGGATAAAACGCAAAACTAAATAATATGAAGAAACTCGTACTTTTTACAGCAATACAATTACTTGCAGCAACAGCTGTCTTGGCACAGCCGCCGGGGATGCCCGGGCTGACTTCAGACCAGGGGAACGACGAACTGCCTCCCGAAATAATATACAAAGCCCCTGAAGGGAATACGATATACTACAAAGAGGCATACGAAGGTTTCATGTACTTTGGGGATGACTCAGGACCGGAACACGTGCAGGACACGTCGACCAACAAGATTGTATGGTGCGGCAACAATGAGGTGTACATCAATAATCCAGTGGCCGCCTACAACACAAACGCATTCGCCAAGGGCACATACGCCGACGGCAAGATAAAGGTAGAGCTGCCGCAGTGCATAGGCTACTACTATGACCATGACGAAACAATACGGAAACTTTACCTGAACAAGTTGGAGGAAGTCGAACAGGACGGGGAGAAACATTACATGATCTGCTACCCCGAAGACAACTACATAGAATACAATGTGGACGATACGGGAAAAGTAACGCTCGATATTGGCAATACGGGCGACTACGACGTCACAAACGGTGAAAACCCGCCTTACATTGTAGGCGTAACTGACGGAAACGAGCCACACACCATCCAGGCATGGACAGGTTACGGAGACACGTACCAGACATGGAACGTCATCGACAACGGCGAACCCGTAACCCCGCCGGCCGACGCCGTGATGCAGGAGTGGGCCTTCGAGACACCTGACGAAAAGTCAATAATAAAAGTCGCTGTTGACGGCAACGACATATACATTGAAGGATTCACATCGTACATGAAGGGCTACTGGTTCAAGGGCACCATGGAAGACGGCAAGATAACATTCCCGACGAAACAGTACATGGGCATAAACAGTGATTTTGACATGTTCTTATACTTCATGGCAGCAAAGGTATCAACCGAAGAAACATCCCAATGGAAACAGTACGAGCCAATCGACAAGGTGACGCTCGTCTACAATCCCGAAACCGGCAAGTACACGGCACAGGAGGACGAAGCCTTCATAATAAGCACGAGCAATGAGGAAATCTCGGCCATGTACGTTGCCGAAAACCCGTCGGTATGGAAACAAAACCAGGAAATATTCAAGGCCAAACCACTTAACCCCTCGTTGGAAGACTACAAGTCAAACCCCAATGTCAGCACGATTGTATGGAACATTCCCAACGAGAACGAAAACGGCGCCATACTGCCGGGCAAGAACATGTACTACAACCTATACGTGGACGGCGAGCTGTACACTTTCACACCCGAAAAATACTCGCTGTTCACCGAACCGACCACCGACGTGCCATACGAAGCGGTAAACTATTACGACATTGACTTCTTCGGAACCGTACGCGTCATCTACCTCAAGCAAAGCGTAAATGAAACGGTAGGACTCCAGTCGTTCTACGTCGACGAGAACGGCACAAAATACGCGTCAGACCTTGTCACCGAGAACGTGCTCGACACCGGCATCGGTAAGGTGGAGGGCGGCAAACAGGCCGTAAGCACCGAATACTTCAACCTATCCGGCGTAAAGACCACCAGACCTGCAGCCGGCATGTACATCATGAAGACCAAATACAACGACGGCACAAGCAACGTGAAGAAGGTGTTGGTTAAATAATACCGTTTAACATACACCACGATAAAAACCAGCCGCTGACGGATAAAACGCCAGCGGCTGGCTTTTTATGGAAACGGCACACTGTTTCCATTTTACAAATTTCACCATTTCCCAAATTTAATCATCCCACTGATTAAATCATCTTACAGATTTAGCCATCGCACAAATTTAATTATTTTGCAAAATCACCATATATCACAGCCCGGAGGGCTGAACTTTACGTAACCGTGGGTTGCCAAACCCACGGACAACTACGCCCACCTTCATACACCCGAAGTGGTGCTACCCCTACTTTTAACCGTCAAAAATGGAAGGCTCGACATGGCAGCCTAACACTCTGCCAGCCTTAATATAAGCCTAAGCGAAGTGTCAGACGACGATGCCTGCCGCAACGGCCCATAACGGTCTTAAAATATGAAAGTGAACAAGAGCACCTTGCAAGATTAAAAATTCATGTTTTTTTAATAGTTCTTGTAAACAAATAATCAATAATTCGGATAAAATAAATACCAATTCATCTTTTTATTCATATTTATTTGTAATTTTAAAAACAATTAATTACTTTTGTTCTATAAATATCAACAAAACTGCAAATACAATATAAGTATAATATATAAATCATAAGCCTATGACATAACACACTCACTTCCACCCTTCCGCCACAGCTGGCACCAAAAGCACAGGCGGCACACTTGCCACAAGGCAAGGACATTCAAACAGACCACGGATGAAGACGCCGAACTAAGACAAAAGGCAGGCGCCGTCCCGCATCCACACTTGGCCACATCAACAACTGCACAATCGGGGAAAAGCACTTAAAACAACAAAACATGAAGAAATCATTACTTTTTTCAGCAATCCAATTACTTGCAGTAACAACAGTCATGGCGCAGCCGCTGGGGATGCCCAAGCTTGTTCCCAACAATGCAGACGGGCAAGACCCGACTGACATAATATCTCAGGCGCCAGAAGGCGAGACAAAATACTACAACGAGTCATACGAGGGCTGGGTGTTCTGGGGCCAGGAGTATGGCCTGCAATACATGTCGGGCACGACGACCAACAAGATTGTATGGTGCAGCAACGGCGAAGTGTACATACAGAACCCAGTGGCCAACTACAGCACCGGCACATTCGCCAAGGGTACATACGCCGACGGCAAGATAACGGTTGAACTTCCGCAGTGCATCGGCTCATACTACGACACCGACGGCACCATGAAGGACATGTACCTTAACAAGCTAGAGGAAGTGGAACAAGACGGAGAGAAATACTACATGATTTGCTATCCGGAAGACAACTACCTCGAATACGATGTGGACGATGCCGGCAACGTGAAGCTTAACCTCGGCAACTCAGCCGACTACGAAGTCACTACAGGCAACAACCCCAAATACCTCGTAGGCGTGACATACAGCAACGAGCCACACGCCCTGCAGGTATGGTCTGGATACGGCGACACCTTCGAGACATGGAACATCATTGACAACGGCGAACCCGTCACACCACCGGCCGACGCCGTGATGCAGGAATGGGCCTTCGAGACACTGGGCAAGAAGTCGATAGTACAGGTGGCCGTAGACGGCAACGACGTATACGTAGACGGATTCACATCATACATGAAAGGCTACTGGTTCAAGGGCACCATGGAAGACGGCAAGATAACATTCCCCACCAACCAATACATGGGCAAGAACGAGTGGGACCAGTTCTACTACTTCATGGCAGCAAGGATCTTCGTTGACGAAACATCCGAATGGAACCAGTACGAGCCTATCGACAAGGTGACGCTCGTCTACAATCCCGAGACAGGCATGTACACGGCACAGGAAGACGAGACATTCATAGTAAGCACGAGCAAAGAAAACATCTCGGCCACGGCCATAGCCGAAAACCCGTCGATGTGGCAACAAACACCTGAAATGTTCAAGGCCAAACCGCTTAACCCATCGCTCACTAACTGCCTGAACAACCCCGGCATAAGCACACTGGAATGGGACATACCTAACGAGAACGAGAAAGGCGCAATACTGTCAGGAAACAAGATGTACTACAACCTCTACGTGGACGGCGAGCTGTACACTTTCACACCAGAGGAATATCCGCTCTTCACAGAGCCCACCACTGACGTGCCATACGAAGCGTCAAACTATTACGACATCTATGTGTACAACACATCGCACACAATTTACCTGAAGAAGGATATAGCCGAGACAGTAGCCCTGCAGTCGTTCTATGTTGACGAAGACGGCACAAAATACGCGTCAGACCTTGTCACCGAGAACGTGCTCGGCACCGGCATCGGTAAGGTGGAGGGCGGCAAACAGGCCGTAAGCACCGAATACTTCAACCTATCCGGCGTAAAGACCACCAGACCTGCAGCCGGCATGTACATCATGAAGACCAAATACAACGACGGCACAAGCAACGTGAAGAAGGTGTTGGTTAAATAATACCGTTTAACATACACCACGATAAAAACCAGCCGCTGACGGATAAAACGCCAGCGGCTGGCTTTTTATGGAAACGGCACACTGTTTCCATTTTACAAATTTCACCATTTCCCAAATTTAATCATCCCACTGATTAAATCATCTTACAGATTTAGCCATCGCACAAATTTAATTATCTTGCAAAATCACCATATATCACAGCCCGGAGGGTTGAACTTTACGTAACCGTGGGTTGCCAAACCTACGGACAACTACGCCCAACCCATGCACACGAAGTGGTGCTACACTCTGCTTCCGGCGGCAAAAAACGGTTCTAAAAATCGTAAACAGGCAAAATATGGGGCATATTCTTTCATATTTTAACAAAATAAGGCTTACACCCTGACATTTTTCCGGCAAAGTTCAGTTTTTTATATACAAATACACTATTTTTCATAAAAATATTTTGCAGTTATTAAAATAATGTTTACTTTTACGGTGTGATAAATAACATTTCATTATCAAACAGACGTCCAACATTAAAAATTAAAGCCTTATGAGAAAAACTTACTTCACTTTCATCGCCGCACTCATGCTCTCTTCAGCATCATTCGCACAGCAGTATGAATACAAGCTGTCTGAAATGAACTCAAAGTATACGCCTGAATACTATAAGTACATGTACGACGAGGACAACGGCCGCCTTGACAGCACGGCACACTACTACGAACTCGACGGCTACGTTTACGACACCGGCAACAAGTATGTCTACGACGAGCAGGGCAACGAGGTGCTCGAGAAGGGCTACCAGAAGTTCAGCGGCGACGACTTCTACACATACTCCACACAGATAAGGTACACCTACGACGACCAGGGAAGGCTGGCAAGCCGCACCAACTTCAACCTCGACTTCGACGGCTCCGACTTCCTGCTCGGCGGCGTGTACGAGTATGTCTACGAAGGCGACAAGCTGGTGCAGCGCAACACATACTGGGACGAAGAGCGCACAAACAAGTTCGAGGAAGCCATATACACCTACGACGAGAAGGGAAGGCTAGACGAGGAGAAATACTACTCGGCGTTCTTCGGCGGCGAGATGGAATTCTCGAACGGATACAAGTACGTATACGACGACAAGGACAGGGTGGTGGAAAAGTTGGGCACCATGCTCGACCTTATGACATACGAAATAGTTGAAGCCGGCGGCGAGGTGTTCGAATATGACGCCAACGGCAACATAGAGGAATGGTACAAGTACAACGAGTCGAAAGACGACGTGACACAGCGCGAGCTTTACACCTTCGACACAGCCATCGAGTCGGCAAAGACGCTCTACCCCGTAGAAAACGAATGGGACGGCACCGTGTACCTGAACTCGACCAACGCCGTACTTACCGACACCATCTACTCAAGCGACTGGTTTACGGGCGAACTGGGAATCTACGACGTGTACGAACTGAAATACACGCCCGTGACGTCGACCGGCATCGGCACCGTGCGCACTACCACAACCGACATGGTTCAGGCAAGCTATGAAAACGGCACGGTACGCCTTACCGGAGTAAAGGACAACGAGCAGGTACGAGTGTACAGCACATCGGGCCTGATGATGAACATGAAGCGCTACAACGCAAAAGACGGCATCGACATGAGCAGCCTGCCCGCAGGAGCCTACATAATAGCGACAGGCCGCGGCTCGGTCAAGGTATGGAAGAAATAAATACCCTCTCATAAATAAAAAACCAACGTCCGCAGACGTACCATTACATGTAATGGATACCGTCTGCGGACATCATTTTTATATCCTGATTCCATATCCGGACAGCCACCGGCCACAAGCCTCAGCCCGGAGCCGCTTGTGACACCTAACGGCTGCCCGAAGCCTTGATATAAGCCTGGGCGAAGTGCCAGACTACGATGCCTGCCGTGACCGACACGTTAAGCGAATGCTTGGTGCCGAACTGGGGTATCTCGAGGCAGCCGTCGCAGGCGTCGACGACGTCCTGGCGCACGCCCTTGACCTCGTTGCCCAGCACGACGGCGTAGCCCTGTCCGCCATCAGGCTCAAACCTGTCGAGCATCATGCTGCCCTCGCACTGCTCGACGGCCATGACCCTTACGCCGCGCCCCTGCAGCTCCCTTACGGCGTCGAGCGCCGAAGCGAAGTAGCGCCACTCCACGCTGTCCTCGGCGCCCAGCGCCGTCTTGTGTATCTCGGGATGGGGCGGCACGGCCGTAATGCCGCACAGCCACACGGCCTCGACGCGGAAGGCGTCGCACGAGCGCAGCACCGACCCGACGTTATACATGCTCCTGACGTCGTCAAGAACCACCGTCAGCGGCATCTTTTCCGAACTCTTGAACTCGTCCACCGTGAGACGGTTCATCTCCGTAACCTTCAATTTACGCATGGCACTTAATTTAATTGAAAACCAGAAAACACAAACCCACGAATCACAACTTCATGAAACGGAGTCAGGCGCAAGCCAATTGCGAATTATGAATCGTGAATTACGAATTATGAATTGTGAATTGTGAATTATGAATTGTGAATTATGAATTACGAATTAAACGCCAAAGCGTACACCTTAATCTGCTTGACCATTGCCAGCAGACCGTTTGAGCGCGTAGGCGACAGATGGTCCTTCAGGCCGATGCGCTCGATGAAATAAAGGTCGGCGTCAAGGATTTCCTGCGGCGTATGCCCGCTCAGCACACGTATCAGCAGCGCTATTATGCCCTTAACGATGAGCGCGTCGCTCTCCGCCGTGAAGTTTATCTTGCCGTCCACGTAATCCGCCTGCAGCCACACGCGGCTCTGGCAGCCGTCAATGAGGTTGTCCTCGGTCTTATACTTGTCGTCGAGCTGCTGCAAGTCATTGCCCAAGTCAATCAGCAACTGGTACTTGTCCATCCAGTCGGTAAAGTCAGCAAACTCCTCTATTACCTCGTCCTGTGCTTCGTTTATTGTCATAATCTTTATTTTTTTATATATTCGTCAATTATCCGCCAGCGTCCAAGAAGATACATTTTGCAAGATCAAAAGCAACCTTTCAGCTCCTGAAAAGCAACGTCATACAGCTTATCTCCTTTAACTAACCTGACACGTAAAACTTAATACTTCGGTTTCTCCTTAACTATCTTGAACAGCTTGTCGCTCGGGCGCACCTTGCCGGGCACCTTGAATGCCACGCGCGTGCCCTTCTGCGCCGTCTCAACGGCGTGCGTGTCGTCATGAATCTCCTCGACGGTTACGTACATCACGCCCGTCGTGGGACCCGTTATCAGCATCTTGTCGCCTACCGAGAACTCGCACGCCTCGCACGAGAACTCCGCCACGCCCAGCTTGGAGAAATACTTTACGCCCTTGCCCACGTACACCTTGCGCTCCGTAGCGTTAGAGCCATAGTTCTTGTTCCACTCGCCAAGGCGCTGACCCTGGTAGTATCCGTCCCAGAAGCCGCGGTTGAACACCGTAGCCAGGCGCTCGTCCCACTGGTCCTTCTTCTCCTCGGTGAACGTGCCGTCCAGTACGCTCCGTATGGCTTCCTTGTAGCATTTCACCACCGTGTACACATACTCAGGCCCGCGCGCACGGCCCTCTATCTTGAACACGCGCACGCCGGCCCGCATCATGCGGTCGATGAAGCGCACCGTCTTCAGATCCTTCGGGCTCATTATGTACTTGTTGTCAATCTCAAGCTCCGTGCCCGTCTCCTTGTCGGTCACGATGTACGAGCGCCGGCACAGCTGCATGCACTCGCCCCTGTTGGCCGAGCGCGCCGCGTTGTCCAGGCTCAGGTAGCACTTGCCGCTTATCGCCATGCACAGCGCCCCGTGGCAGAACATCTCTATGCGTATCTTCCTGCCCGACGGGCCGCAGATGTTCATCTGCTCCGCCTGCTCGTGTATGCGTGCCACCTGCTCCATGTTAAGCTCGCGCGCCAGCACCACCACGTCGGCAAACTGCGCATAGAACTTCAGCGCCTCGATGTTGCTTATGTTGAGCTGCGTTGACAGGTGCACCTCCTGCCCCACCTCGCGGCAGTACGTCATCACGGCAACGTCGCTCGCTATCACCGCCGAGATGCCGGCCTCCCTGGCGGCGTCTATTATCTGGTGCATCAGCTCAATGTCGTCGTCATAGATAATCGTGTTCACCGTCAGGTAAGTCTTGACGCCACGCTCGCCGCACGTCGCGGCAATCTCGCGCAGGTCGTCAACGGTGAACGTGCTGGCCGAGTGCGCCCTCATGTTCAGCTTCTCGATGCCGAAATAAATAGAGTCGGCACCTGCCTGGAGCGCAGCCTGAAGGCTCTCGCGGCTGCCCACGGGCGCCATTATCTCAAATTCGTCGATTCTCTCTTTCATCATTCGCATTAACCTATTTAACCACGGGGCCTGCGGCCACCGCTCCTACCATAATCAAAAAATCCCCGCCGTTAAAGGACGACGGGGCAACCTAAATGTTTTCACAACGGAATAATCCTTATTGTGATTTGCTTAAAATTCTGACGGCAAAGATACACATAATAAATAAGAACTCAAACTCTTTTCCGGATTTTTATCATATTATAGTAATGTAAAAATAACAGTCTGCACCAACAGCCTTGCCTCTCGTAACTTAAGACCGTTACACCAGCGGCCATAAACACCAAAGCCAAGCACATATAAACCTTTAAATATTTCCTTATTACCTTCCCCTTTTTCCACTTTTTACCCATAAAATTACTATCTTTGTAATCAGACTCCGGAATAACACGAAACGCAGACAATCATGAAAACCAAATACGCCGGACACAAGGGCAAGAACATACTTGACGACACCAAAACCAACCCCTGACAATGCAAAATAACGCCCTTGCCCGGCGACAGGACTACTCAAATCTGCACAGAAAATAATAAACACTAATTGTGAAGCCTGCACCAGCATGCTTCAATATAAAAACATACTTATGAAAAGAATACTCGGACTAGACCTCGGCACCAACAGTATTGGTTGGGCTTTGGTGAAAGAAAAAGAGAATGATAATGAACAATCCTCAATAAAAAGGCTTGGGGTAAGGGAAATTTATCTTACAACAGACGAGCAGAGTAATTTTGAAAAGGGCAAATCAATTACTACAAATGCCGACCGTACCCTGAAACGCAGCATGCGCCGAAACCTGCAACGGTACAAGCTCCGTCGCGACAGTCTTATAAGCGTGCTTAAAGACGAAGGCTTTATAACGGCTGACACCCTGCTGAATGAAAACGGCAATAGGACAACGTTTGAAACTTATCGTCTTAGAGCCCGTGCGGCTGCAGAGGAGATTTCGCTCGAAGAACTTTCGCGCGTATTGCTTATGATAAACAAGAAACGTGGCTACAAGAGCAGCCGTAAGGCAAAAGCGGATGACGAAAGCGGACAACTTATTGATGGAATGGAGGTTGCGAAAAAACTTTATGACGATAATCTAACTCCAGGACAGTATGTGGCATCGCTTTTACGCAACAGGAAAAATAACATACCTGACTTTTACCGTTCCGACCTTGTTGCCGAGTTCGACAAGATATGGAGCTTCCAGCGGCAGTTTTATCCGGATGTGCTGACAGACAGCCTAAAAGAGGAACTGAAGGGTAAAGGCGATAAGGAGACTTGGGCTATCTGCTCAAAACCATTTGCCATAGTAGGCATAAAGCGCAATACCAAGGGATGGGAGCAGAAAAAAGAAGATTACGCATGGCGTGCTGAGAGCCTGCAACATAAAATAGACCTTGAGAGGCTTGCAATAGTCTTGCAGAAAGTCAACGGACAGATAAGAAACTCTAGCGGATACCTCGGAGCCATAAGCGACCGCAGCAAAGAGTTGTTTTTCAATAAGCTTACTGTCGGGCAATATCAGATGGCCGAGCTTGACAAGAATCCTAATTTCAGTCTTAAAAATCAAGTGTTTTACCGTCAAGACTATCTTGATGAATTTGAGCGTATCTGGGAGACTCAGTCTAAGTTTCATAAAGAGCTGACTCCTGAATTAAAACATCTTATACGCGACATTATCATTTTTTACCAGCGTCCGCTTAAATCCCAAAAGGGACTCATAAGCCTGTGTGAACTTGAAAGCCGTGAGATTGAAATTGAAAGGGACGGCAAAAAAACTAAAAAGACAATAGGTCCGCGCGTATGCCCTAAGTCTTCACCGATGTATCAGGAGTTCAGGATATGGCAGACTATAAACAATCTTCAGGTGTCGGGCATGGTTGTTGCTGACGGTCAGGTTGACCTGTTTGGCGAAACGGTCGGCAAAAAGTTTGGCAAACGCTTTCTCGAACAGGAAGAAAAAGAAATTCTATTCAAGGAACTCAACTTCAAAAGCAAATTGACGAAGAAAGAAATTCTTAAATTGCTCTTTGAAAACTACAAGGAACTTGACCTTAACTATAATGAGGTGAAGGGCAACACTACGATGGCTGCTTTGTTGGAGGCATGCAGCAAAATCATTGAAATGAGCGGGCACGGCGAGTATGATTTTTCTAAGATGTCGGCTGATGAAGTAGAAAGTATAGTGTTCCCAATATTCAACGGACTTGGTTTCAATACAGACATATTCTCGTTTGACTCATCTGTTGAGGGCAAGGCTTTCGACAAGCAGCCGTCTTACATGTTTTGGCATTTGCTCTATTCATATGAGGGCGACAAGTCAAAGACTGGCAACGAAAGTCTCATAAGCAAAATATCCGAATGTTATGGATTTGACAAAGAGTATGCCGCCGTTATTGCCGGCATAAGACTCGAGCCTGATTACGGCAATCTTAGCGTAAGGGCAATGCACAAGATACTGCCTTACATGAAAGACGGCCTCGGATATAGCGACGCTTGCCAATACGCTGGTTACCGTCATTCAAAAAGGTCGTTGACAAAAGAAGAGATCGAAGCCAGACCGTTGAAAGACAAGATAGACCTTCTGCCACGCAACAGTCTGCGCAATCCTGTAGTTGAGAAAATCCTAAATCAGATGATTAACGTAGTGAATGCTGTTGTGGATGCTTACGGAAGACCCGACGAGATACGTGTAGAAATGGCACGCGAGCTGAAGAAAACCAAGGCCCAGCGTGAGGAGACCGTAAAAACGATAAGAAAAACTACTGCTGAAAATGAGAAATACAAGAAAGAACTTGAAGAAGAGTTCGGACTGAAAAACGTAAGCCGCAACGATATTATAAAATACAGACTTTATCTCGAACTGAAGGACAACGGATTTAAGACTTTTTATTCAAATACCTATATACCACGTGAAAAACTGTTCAGCAAGGAATTTGACATTGAACATATCATACCCCAGGCTAAGCTGTTTGACGATTCTTTCTCTAACAAGACCATAGAGGCAAGAAACGTAAATATTGAGAAAGCCGACTCTACCGCCTATGATTATGTACAAGATAAATACGGAGATGAAGGACTTAAAAAATTTAAGGAAAAGATAAATCAGCTGTATGGGAAAAATATTATAAGCAAAACTAAGCTGAAGAGGCTTCTTACCACGGAAAAAGACATTCCCGACGGATTCATTAACCGCGACCTCAACAATACGCAATACATTGCCCGCAAGGCATGCGAAATTCTTGAAGAAATAACAAGAAGAGTTGTACCTACAACAGGTTCTGTTACCTCCAGATTGCGTGAAGACTGGCAGCTTGTTGACATGATGAAGGAACTTAACTGGGATAAATACGACAAACTTGGACTAACAGAGATAATAGAAGACAAAGACGGAAGGCGCATCAGACATATTAAAGACTGGACAAAGCGTAACGACCAGCGCCACCATGCAATGGACGCACTTACCATTGCGTTCACAAAACCTGCTTTCATACAGTATCTTAACAACCTGAATGCCCGAAGCGACAAGGGCGGCAGTATATACGCAATAGAACGAAAGGAACTTTATCGTGACAACAAGGGCAAGCTTAGGTTTTATCCGCCTATGCCGCTTGATGAATTCCGTGCCGAGGCAAAGCGTCATCTTGAGAATATTCTTGTGTCGATAAAAGCAAAAAACAAGGTGGTTACGCGTAATGTTAACATAACGAAGGCAAAAAAGGCTGAGAAAGGGAAACGTAAGAAGATACAGTTGACACCACGGGGACAGCTTCACAACGAAACCATATACGGACGCATAAAGCAATATGCAACGAAAGAGGAAAAAGTGAACGCATCGTTTACAGAAGACAAGACAATTACTGTTGCGTGCAAGCGTTATCGTGAAGCGCTTCTTGTGCGGCTGAGGCAGCATGACGGTGACGCCAAGAAAGCCTTTACAGGCAAAAACAGCCTTGCAAAGACTCCTTTATATACCGATAGTCTGCATACTGAAACCGTACCTGAAAAAGTGAAGACCGTAATGCTTGCGCCTCTTTACACAAAACGTGAAGCAGTATCACCTGACTTGAAAATAGAAAAGGTTATAGACATTGGCATAAAACGGCTGCTCCAAAAAAGGCTTGAACAATATGGAGGAGACATGCAAAAGGCATTTTCCAACCTCGACGAAAACCCGATATGGCTAAATGAAGAAAAAGGAATATCAATTAAGCGTGTAACCATAAGCAGCGTATCTAATGCTGAAGCGCTGCATGACAAGAGAGACAACCGTGGACAGCTTATACTTGACAAAGACGGTAATAAGCAGCCTACAGACTTTGTTCAAACAAGCGGCAACCACCATGTGGCTATATTCCGCGACGCAGACGGCAATCTTCAGGAGCACATGGTTTCGTTTTATGAGGCAACGGCGAGGGCCATACAGCATCTGCCCATAATAAATAAGGAATATAACAAAGACTTGGGCTGGCAGTTCTTGTTCACTATGAAGCAAAACGAATATTTTGTATTCCCGAACGAAGAGACAGGATTCAATCCGAAAGAGATCGACTTACTTAATCCAAAAAACTATGCCTTAATAAGTCCCAATTTGTTCAGAGTGCAGAAATTATCTTCTAAAGATTATTTCTTCCGACATCATTTGGAAACAAAAATAGAAGACAATAAAAACTTATTAAACATTACATGGAAACGTATAAAATCGCTTGGTAAAATAAAGGATATTGTGAAAGTTAGGATAAATCACATTGGCAAAATTGTAGAAATAGGTGAATATTAATCATATAACTAACAACGAAAAGATATGATAAAGCGCACACTATGTTTCACAAGTCCGGCTTATCTCTCGCTCAAAGACGGGCAGCTCTTGATAAAGCTGCCCGAAGTAGAGAAAAGCGAACTGCCTGAACGAATGAAGAAGGACAGCACGAGAACCATACCGGTGGAAGACATCGGTGTGGTAGTGCTGGACAACAGGCAGATAACACTTACGCACGGACTACTCGAGGCACTGCTCGAAAACAACTGCGCCGTCGTAACCTGCGACTCGCGCGGCATGCCCGTGGGGCTTATGTTGCCGCTTTGCGGCAATACACTTCAGAGCGAGCGCTTCGCCAAACAGATTGAAGCATCGCTGCCGCTGAAAAAGCAACTATGGCAGCAGACCGTTAAAGCCAAGATAGACAATCAGGCGGCTGTGCTCAAAAATGTTACGGAAGTAGAAACCGGTTGCATGAGCCGTTGGTCGGCAGATGTGCGCAGCGGCGACCCTGACAATCTTGAGGGGCGTGCGGCAGCTTATTACTGGAAAAATGTTTTCAGTAACATTACCGAACTTGACAACTTCACCCGTGGCCGCGACGGTATGCCGCCCAACAATCTGCTTAACTACGGGTATGCCATACTTCGAGCTGTTATAGCCCGCTCGCTCGTGTCGGCCGGACTGTTACCCACATTAGGCATACACCACCACAACCGTTACAACGCCTATTGTCTGGCCGACGACATAATGGAGCCTTACCGCCCGTATGTTGACCGCCTCGTATACGATATTATTTCAAGACGCAGCACAGAAGAATATGCCGAACTGACAAAAGAGATAAAGATGAGCCTGCTCTCAATACCGACGCTCGACGTAACTGTTAACGGCCGCCGCAGTCCGCTGATGATTGCCGCCACGCAGACGGCAGCGTCGCTCTGCAAGTGCTTCAACGGTGAACTGCGCCGCATCGCATATCCGGAAATCTGAATAAAAAGAACTTTACTTATTGCATTTTCAGTAATGGACCGATTCAGCGAATACCGCATTATGTGGATACTTGTATTCTTCGACTTGCCTACCGACACCAAGAAAGATAAAAAGGCCTATGCGCTTTTTCGTAAGAATCTGCGCCGTGACGGGTTTACCATGTTCCAATTCTCAATCTATGTACGCCATTGTGCCAGCATGGAAAACGCCGAGGTACACATAAAGCGGGTTAAATCATTCCTGCCCGAATACGGCAACGTCGGTATTCTATGCATAACCGACAAGCAGTTTGGCAATATACAGATATTCTACGGTCACAAACCGATAGAACCGAACGCACCGGGCCAGCAACTTGAACTTTTCTGATTATCCTATATTACTTTATTGCATTGTCATAAATAAAAATCCAGCCATATAGCTGGATTTTTATCTTATACAAACATCATTTTTTATTTTCTAATTTTCTTTGTATTTATCTTTGTATCAAACATTTACATCTATCGTGATGTTTGTTACTCTGCAAAGATAGGAATTTTAAAGCAAATCACAACTTCATCGTAGCTCCATTAACATGCGCTATTGATGTTTGTTACTCTGCAAAGATAGGAATTTTAAAGCAAATCACAACCGCCCTGCAAAAGAGTATATAAAGCCTGTCCGATGTTTGTTACTCTGCAAAGATAGGAATTTTAAAGCAAATCACAACTTATCACGTTGACTATTATCCAGCAGCTTAGATGTTTGTTACTCTGCAAAGATAGGAATTTTAAAGCAAATCACAACCTGCGAGCGTTACGAGTATAGAGATAACGAGATGTTTGTTACTCTGCAAAGATAGGAATTTTAAAGCAAATCACAACCGCTTAACGTAATCATAGGACTTTTCCTCGATGTTTGTTACTCTGCAAAGATAGGAATTTTAAAGCAAATCACAACGGACTACGTTAATTTAATGCAGGAACTACAGATGTTTGTTACTCTGCAAAGATAGGAATTTTAAAGCAAATCACAACGCAAACGATACAAATCGTTTTTCCGTCAGGATGTTTGTTACTCTGCAAAGATAGGAATTTTAAAGCAAATCACAACGCGTATCTAAAGCCTTAGTGGACGTGCCACGATGTTTGTTACTCTGCAAAGATAGGAATTTTAAAGCAAATCACAACTTGATTATGATTACTTGTATTAAACATCAGGATGTTTGTTACTCTGCAAAGATAGGAATTTTAAAGCAAATCACAACGGTTCAATATTAGGTGCTGTTGGTTCATTAGATGTTTGTTACTCTGCAAAGATAGGAATTTTAAAGCAAATCGCAACACCTCGGTCTGGGCTACCTGAATGTAAACAGATGTTTGTTACTCGGCAAAACTATAAATTATGAAGCTGATCACAATAAGTTATTTGTGATTTTTCATTTATTTCATATTTGCCTGAATCAACAGCCGGCCTTAATGTCTTGCCAGCCGGACAATGGTTAAGGCTTGCACGGCGCCGCTGCTATATCTGAATTCGTCACTCAGAAAAATAAAAAAGCTTTCCGACATTAAAGCCATTCCTACTTGACAAGTTCCTCCATCTTTGCTTTCAGCGAGCCTTTGCCGTAACCGCTCCACATGCGCACCACCTTCCCGTCAGGCGATATCAGCACGTAATGGGGGATGCCTATTACACGGTAGACGGCGGCAAGCCCCGTGTTACCCTTGCGCAGCTCGTTCCACTGGTTGCCCTTCAGGCCTTTCCGGGCAATGAACTCCTTCCAGCTGTCTTTGGGATCCTGGCTTATGCTGACTACTTCCATCCTGTCCTTGTATTGTGTGGTTATTTCCTCCATTTCAGGAAGCGACTTCACGCAAGGGCCGCAGCCCTGGCTCCAGAAATCGAGCAGTATGTATTTACCCTTAAACTCCGCCAGGTGGCGTATGTTTCCGTCCAGGTCGTACAAATCCCCGTCTACCATACTGTCGCCCACTCCCACCGTTTCAGGCAGGTTCAGATAGGCTGTTATCTCCTGTCCGGCCTCAGTCGCCATGTCCTCGTCAGACATGCGCGCCGATAGCGAACGTATCAAGTCACGGTGTCCGAACTCATGGTTCCATTGCAAGAACGAGCTGTACAACTTATACTTATCCAGCCACACGGCCGTAACAGGAGCCTCCTTCATATAATCAAGCTCAGCCAAGTATATCAGGCTGTCCGCCGGGGCGCACAGCGCGCGCAGCGAGTCTATTTTACCCCAATCAAGCCCCTGCTCCTTTTCGGCGCGAAACAGGTCAGCCTCCTCGGCCTTCCACCGCATCGATTTTTCCCTTTCTGCACGACACAGGGCCATGAAACCGGCGGCAGCCTTCTGTTCGGCGATGTCGCTGTCTACACTCCACAACGGCAGCAAACGGTCTTTACCGGTCACCTTGACACACTTACCCGACTGCACCCATACGTCCAACCACGCGCCCGAAAAACCTTTATCGCCAGAAAACAGCATCAGCTTCTGTGGAACCTCGCCGCTGATCGAGTCGCTAAACAGGAACCTGCCGTCAGCCACCGTGTCCTTGCACACGGTCTTAAACGTCCTGCCGTCTTCCTTCAACAACTCCACCACCGTACCGTCAGCCACATTCTCCAAAGTTCCTCTTATCAGATACTTGCCTTCAGGCACTTTCACAGTGGAAGTGCAGCTGCCTGACATAAGCCCCGCCGTGAGGAGCGTCATTACCGCATTTCTTGCTTTCATGATTATCTTTATTTCTTGCCGTTTTCTGGATATAACCATGCTGAAACTTAACAATTACAAATTTAAGAATTTATACCAATATATCAAAAGGCTTAAAAACATAACATAACTGATCAACAAACGCTTGTTACAACTACAAATGTACAATTATTTACCTTTTCAGCTTAATTTAAACAGCTCTTTTATTCAATTTGATTATCAAAAAAGTCTTTTCTTCATAAAAACTATTATGGGAAACAGCAGAATAATAGATATTTTGATTAAATTTGCGTATTGATTTATAATCGAAAAACAGCAGAAACAATGTTTACCAAAATCGAGATAGAGCGGTTCAGAGGCATAAGGCATGCTTCTATAGAAGGCTTTAAGCAAATTAATCTTTTCTTTGGAAAGAATAATTGCGGAAAATCTTCATTATTGGAATCTTTGTTTTTAGCCAGTGGCTTGTCAAATCCATTACTGCCTATTAGTGTGAACATTATGCGTGGTTACAGCAAAGCACACTTGAATGATCTTAAGCTGGATTTCTATAATTTAGATACAAGTCGCCCCATCCATATCCGTATGGAAAACGAAGAGAAGCGCGATTTGAGTATAAGCCTGTTTGAACAAAGTCAGAACAATGTGTCTATAAATGCTGACGACAATAACATCCTTTCAAATGTACAAGAGGGGAAATACGGATTGAAATTTGATTTTAAGGTCAACGACAGGCATTATGAATCGCAGATACGTTTTGACTCGGCAAACTCAACCGAGGCAACAAGCATCGTGTCAGACCGGTATGCTGAATCGCTGCGATGCACGTATTTAAGTCCTAAATATGACTTTAACGCATCAATACAGGGCCTTAAAAATATTCTTCAAAATAAGGATGAGCACTTTATCGTAGAGGGGCTTAAAATAATTGAGCCGCGCGTTAAAGACTTTATATTTGCTGACAATGAAATGCTTGTTGACATAGGCCTCGCTAAGCGTATCCCTGTAAACATGATGGGTGACGGAGCAAGAAAGATTGTCTCTCTTCTGACTGCTGTATACGTTTGCAAGGACGGCGCTCTGCTCGTTGATGAGATTAGTAATGGTTTTCATTATTCAGTTATGTGCAGTTTATGGAAAGTTCTTATAAACGCAGCTGTCAGAAACAACACCCAGCTGTTTGTCACAACACACGATAACGACTCAATAAAAGGGCTGCGTAATGCAGCGTTAAACGAATTTGATGATATCGTGGCTGCTTTTAAATTGCTGAAAACTTCTGATGATGAATTAAAGGCATACCACTATTCTTTGGAAAGTTTGGATTATTCGATAAATCAAGAAATAGAAGTGAGATAAAAATGACTAAGATTTTCATCGAAGCCCGGAATAAGAATACCGCTGAATATCATTTCATCAAAACAATTCTGGACATATTTTTCCCGGAAAGAGATGTTAATTTTATATTCATGGATGGTATCGGAAACTTATTTAAAGAAGCTAATACCAATCAGATAAGTCTTGCACAAGAGAGTGGCGAACAAGTTATAGTTCTCGCAGATGCCGATACAAAAGCTAAAGGAAACGGGTATGCCAAACGTAAAGCTGAAATAGACAAGGGCATGGCTGCCCATGCGCTATCATTCCCTTACTTTCTTTATCCAGACAATCATAACGACGGAAATGTAGAAGTACTCATGGAGAAAGCCGCACGGCACGATTTGCATTCTATATTCTTTGATTGCTTTGAAGATTACGAGAATTGTGTCTCTGGTGTAAAAGATGAGTCGGGCAAACCTAAATACAATGTGCCTGATCTGAAAGGGAAACTGCATACTTACATGTCAGCACAAAAATTATCGGGCAAATTGCGTAATAGATTCGGTTCTGGCTATTGGTTATTCGATAACAAAGATTATTGGAATCTGGATGTTAAAGCATTACAACCATTAAAAGATTTCTTTACCACCAATCTTAAGTAACATGAATTAGTCAAACTCACTTTACAACTTATGAATACCACTGACACCGAACACAGAAGGATACTTGACGACATCGAGGCCAACCCCTCACGCTACGAAATAAGGCAGCTGCTCGGCGACAAGATTCTCAGAATAGACAGCAGCAACGGCATGTGGCTCTGCCGTAACGACGGCGGCGACAGGCGGCTGATAACGCTCGTTGAGCACGGAGAAGTGAAATTCCTGACCGAAGCCGACATCGAGCCGTCAGCCCTGCGGCTCATCAAACAGCAGTGCCCATACCTCGCCTTCAAGGCCCATTACCGCTTCTGGGTCTTCCCGTTTACAGGCAGCATGGCGGCTGTTGAATGGACCGTATGCCCCGACGGCAGCTACTACGCCGACTCCGACGGATTCGGCATGACCGACGACGAGGAAATAACCCTCCACGGATTTATCGACACCGACGGCCGGCCGATAGGACAGTTCAGGCTGTACAAGAGAAAAAGATAACGAAAAAAGCTGTATCGTAACTACTTACAAATAAGAATAAAAAAATACAACAATTACATTACAGGGCTAATCAAACGTTGCTTATATGCTATTTCCATTCATCCTATATAATTAGTTTAGAAATCTTCATGTTTTAGCTTAATGTCTGTAATCTTCACCTTCAATGCCTAAATCACCCTTATTCATAGCTTTGGCGATATCTATTTTCAATTCTTCATCATAGTCTTTGCCTGCCATAAAGCTTTTTATAATACGCAACAACAAATCTTGGTCAATATTTGATGCAGCCACATGGTAAATAATGGACTCCAATGTACGCATACAAATGCAGGCATGCCAACAGTAATGATTCTTGTGCAAAAAATATGTTCCAAGAGTCAGCGCAATACGCTTGTTTCCATCATTAAAAAAGTGCCCTGAGCTGAATCTATACATAAGATAAGTCAGCTTGTCGGCAAATGTAGGATAGTATAAATCGTTTTGTACAAAATCAAGCGTAGCATGAATTCCACCTTCATCACGTACTCCTTCAAATCCTCCATCACTGGCATCTATCATGTCGCCATAGATTTTTAAGGCTTCATCATAGTCAATGTAAACAATTTCCTCATTCATCTTCCGCCTGTTTTAAGCGTTTCAGCACATCTTTATTTTCAGCTAAGATTCGGTCGAAATCTATCGATTTGTCACCAATAAAACGTTCAAACTCTTCAGGAGTTATTGCTCTCAAATAATTTGCAATATTTCCATGGTAAGCATCACGGAAGCTGTAATCCCTTGAAGCCATTTTTGTCCGGGCGTCATTTATGTATGGCTTCTGCATGGGGTGTTCTGCAAGCTCATCAATTATGCATTTCACCTCTTCAACAGTAAGACATCTTTTTCTTGCTTTATACTGTTCACGTATGGCAGCTCCAACGCCATTCTCAAAGGAAGAAACGACAAGTAAGACTTCCGCATACAATGTATGGCGAACATTATCTTTATTATCCAGCTTTAATATCTCCCTATACTCCTTTGCGTTTTCTTTGAAAATAGCCTTATAAATATAGTCTGTAATTAAGGAATATTTGTAGTTGGCATGCCCGATTACACACTGGCTGATTGCCGACGTAAGATTTTTCCGGTAATTTTCTTCTGCAATGGCAGCTGGTATGTAATTTACATCCCTGCGGTTGATGTATTTGGTGCCACCGCCCGTTTTCTCATTGATGGTAGATATAACCAAATCCAACATAATACTTCGTACTTGTTTGGCTTTCTCGCTTTCCGTAAGCAACATACCGACATTCAAAAAAGCACGAAAATTAAACAGGCCAAGCTGAGTGGTTTTGCTCGCCTCATTTATAAGGTGAGCAAATTGCAACTTAAACTCTTTCAGCGACTTACCTTTACATAAAACATAACCGTTGTGCTTCAGCTCTTCACCATACGATGATAAATAACGGTCTATGGTAGACGTGTCTACTCCATAGAAATCGGCAACCATCTGTTTAGTAAACAAGTACTCTCCATTGAAAAGCATACCGGTAATGCCTATTTTAGATTGCATTTTTTCTATAGCAAAGCGGTTGTTTAATATGTTTTGCCTATCTATGTTGGATGTTGTTAAGTCCTTCATACTTATACTAATTTCAACTGTTTAAGTTACAAATAACTATTATTCTTTTGTGGTAATTCGATTCCAAATATCCGTTGTTTCCCAACAAACGTCTTATCTATCTCGTGGTTAAGTGCCTTACATTTAAGGTATTTGTTATTCTGCAAAGATAAGAATTTTTAAAATAAAGTGCAACAACACTTATGCAATTAATTCAAAATCTGCATTTACCTTGCAATAGGCGCTTCTGGATGTTTCCCTTCACCGGCAGCAAGGCGGCAGTGGAATGGACCGTATGCCCCGACGGCAGCTACTACGCCGACTCCGACGGCTTCGGCATGACCAACGACGAGGAAATAACCCTGCACGGATTCATCAATACCAAAGGCCGGCCGATAGGACAGTTCAGGCTGTACAAGAGATGAAGAAAATAAAAAAGCCGTAACGTAACTACCAATTTACGATACGGCTTTCCCTTTTCAGTTTTTAGCTTAAAGCGACACAGCCCAAGACACTTGCGTAAATGTAAACATTATTCAGTTATAAGTTCTTCCTTTTATTTTATAACGTCAATAAATCTTAACCGCCTCGCATTTCCAACATCTTTATTCCTTTTTATATTTTACTTGAACTTTACCAACTTATTAATAAATATATACTCTATATCTTTCTATATTTCATTGAATATTTATCTGATTGCGTATCTATATACATTTGGTACTCTTTTAAGTCTTTTTCCTTTGCCATTTCGCTTAATATTTTTTTGTTTATTGAAGAAATACCACATCCATAATAAATGGCAACAGGTTTTATATTTATATGCAAACTTGATTGTTCCATAGCATTGTCTCTACTTAAAAACATGCGCCATTCTTTTTCATATTGCCATTGAGGAGACTTATGAAGTGAAATCTTAGTATAAAACATTATATCATTGATTTTGGCATATAATCCTAAACGCTTACCTAAATAACTTTCTACAAATGAAGTTCCATCATATCTTTTAGAATCATATATAATTGGAAATAGATTATAACTTACTTTATCACAACAAGAGTCTTTATTATCACATGTATCACATTTTCTATTTAAATGTTTAAAATCATATTCTAAAACAAAACCTTTATGTGAGTCTGCATAATGAGACCACATTGTTATTGACTTCACAGTTTCACTGAAACATGCGATAAATGTATTACGCCTAAGGAAATTTTCAGCCTGTTTAAATACAGTATCTATGTTATTGAAGATTTCTTTTTTATTACTCTCAAAAATAGATTTTCTCTTATCTAAAAACTCATCTGAGGCATTACAAATAATATCTTCGATAATTTTATATTTTTCTTTACCAAATAGAGAATTCCACATTTCTGGTAAGTGACCTCCATTATTCAAATCATCCCTTAATTTTTTAATAGCGTCAAATGATGATCCTTGATTTATTGCGTTTAACAAATAATCTTTATTATATCGTATAAGACAATCGTATGGATCATTAAACATTTGCGCATTGACGGCATATATGCTATCACTATAAAAAGCATCAAATTGTCTTTCAGAGCAATCTCGATACCTGAATAATCTAGGTGGCATTATACTATAGGCATATTCAACTATTGGCTTTAACAGTTCACCCCATTTTTCTTTTGGCGTTGTTTCTGAAATTAAAACTTTTTCTAATTTATGTTTGAATATAAGCTTTTTTGCTTCCATAATTTTTTATTAAAAATAATAGAGTAAAAACTTTAACAATACAATTTTTTAATATCTTATAAACCTTCGCCAATTTATTTTAAAATTTCCTGAATGCCAACTTATAGTAAGTTTCGGAGTTCCAATACTTTTTCTTTGTACGGAAGCCATATGTTTTAATACTATTTCCTGATTATTTCCATTATCTACAGCTTTATGAAGTAAATGCACAATTTCCTTTTTATCAGTATATTTTGCCAAACAACATTCACTAACTTTTTTCAATACATATGTAATATTATTTGTGTAACCGACAAACATATTGTTAGCACTATAATTCACGTTTTTGAGCATACAGTTACCATCGAAAAGAACAATATTAAAAATTGTCAAATTAGCAAACTGTTCTGACAGTTCTCTCAATGCTTTAATGTGTCCGTCATTTTGCATAATAGGATTGTAGAACCGATATTTCTCTTGACCAAAATTCAGTATTTGAGTCCAATATTGCTGTTTCTCATTGCCAAATAACCATCCGCTATAATCTTTTACTTCAATAGCCAATAAGCCTTGTGGAGTTGCTACCACAATATCTATTTGTGAAAACTCTCCATTTCTCTTTTGCACATAAAGATCATGAAATATTGCTTTTGGATGCACGCCTTTCTTTAACATTTTTATTATAAGTTTTCGTTCTGCTTTTGTACCTCTTTTAGGAGAAGAAACAGAGCAAAGTAGTTTCATATTCTTTCTGTGAATGAAATATGAAACTACAAAAACTAATATTATTAGAGAAATTAATAAATATTCCATGCTCCATTTAATTCATAATAAAATATCCAATCAATGTCCTTTTAAATTCGAGACACTAATGATAAAATTCTATTACAAGTACAAATTTAATATAATAATTCTATATTATCAATAAATTCAATAATATTTTGAAATACAAATAAGAAAATACTATTAATAAAAAAATATTTATACTTCCATTTTTATATAAAACTCTAAGTATATCTTTTTTATATTCTAATATATCTTCAAACCACTCTCCAAAACATGGCGTTTTGCCTTGTAAAAGGTGGCATATTGGGGGGTGGAAGGTGGCCTTTGGGATGGCGGGAGGTGGTGTTCTGCGCGGCTGTGGAAAGTGTGTGGATAAGTGTGGAAAAAGGTGTGGATAAGTGTGTTTACAAACATGGGGTTTTCAACGGGGGACGGCGGAGGTGGGTTGTTCAGGTGGATATCAACAGGGTTGTTAAGGGAAAATTATCAAGTTTTCAACAGTTTCATGACGGAAAAAAATATAAACTTATTAATTTTGCAGTCTACGCCGGTGTTGTTGATAACTTACGTTAATGGCTGACTGTCAGGCTGAAGATGTTAGTTAATGGTGTTGACAACGGTGCCGCAGGTGTTTATAACTTATTATCAAAGGATTTTGACGGAAAGTTTTGCACTAATCCACGGCATATCATAAGAAATCATTCTTTTTTTTAAGGAAAGGAAAAAAACGGATAATTATAAAAAGGCGTTGAAAACTTTGGGACGTGATTTTTTGCCCTGCCGGTTTGCGGCTGCCTTTGGCTGACGACAGGAGCCGGCGTCGGGGCTTGATGATAATTAAAAATGTAAAGAATTATGGTGAAAGACGAATGGAGGGGCAAGGGCTTCATTGACGAGCCTGCTCCGGCGGGGGTCGACCTCGCTGCCGAGATACGCAGAATGTGCAAGGAGAAGGACGCTGTTATAATGGCGCACTATTATACGGACGGCGCGGTGCAGGACGTTGCCGACTTCATTGGCGACTCGCTGGCGCTGGCGCGCAAGGCGGCGCAGACGGAGGCAAAGGTGGTGGTGATGTGCGGCGTGCACTTCATGGCTGAGACGTGCAAGCTGCTGTGCCCTGACAAGACGGTGCTTTGTCCTGACCTTAACGCGGGCTGCTCGCTTGCCGACTCGTGCGGAGCGGAGGAGCTGAGGAAGTTCAAGCAGGAGCACGTGGGCTACACAGTGGTGAGCTACGTGAACACCACGGCGGCGGTGAAGGCGCTGACGGACATCGTCGTAACGAGCGGCAACGCGGAGCGCATAATACGCCAGCTGCCGGAGGACGAGAAGATTATCTTCGGTCCCGACCGCCACTTGGGCGACTATGTCAACGCGGTTACGGGCAGGCAGATGCTGCTGTGGCAGGGCGGATGCCATGTGCACGGGCGCTTCTCTGCCGGGGCGATACGCAGGCTGAAGGCCGAGCGGCCTGAGGCTGTTGTGATGGCGCACTTGGAGTGCACTGCCGACGTGCTGGCTCTGGCCGACGTTAAAGGCTCTACGGCGGTGATGCTGAAATATGCCGAGGAACATCCAGACGGGGTGTATATCGTGGCGACAGAGGCCGGAATTTTGCACGAGATGCGCAAACGCTGCCCTGGGACGGAGTTCATACCGGTGCCGCCTGCCGAGGGCGGTGCGTGCAACGTGTGCGAGTATATGAAGATGAACACGCTGCTGAAGCTCTACAACACTCTGAAGCATGGCTGGCCTGAGGTTGACGTCGACCCTGCAATAGCCGCAGATGCCGTTAAGCCGATAAAGAGAATGCTGGAGTTAAGTTAAGAGTGAAGAACGAAGAGTGAAGAATCCGAATGCTATTTAAGTTAAGAGTGAAGAACGAAGAGTGAAGAATCCGAATGCTTGTGCAAGTTAAAAGATAAAAGAGAAAAGAGAAGAATCCGAATGCTTGTGCAAGTTAAAAGATAAAAGTGAAAAGAGAAAAATCCGAATGATTGTGCAAATTAAAAGAGAATTTACTCTTCAATAACTCTTGGTTTTAAGTCCTGCGGTGCAAGCGGCTGTGGCGGATTAATGAAAAAAGCAAGGCTTCATGTACGTTTCAGATAGCGTGCATGAAGCCTTGCCTGGTATTTAAGCAGATAGTCGCATGAGACCTTGCTTGACAGTTGGCGGTGCAGTGCCGACGGTGCGGCACTGATATGCAAGTAGTGTAATTGCTATTTATTCCTTTTGTAGCGTATTGTGTACGAGCCTTTGCTTAGTATGAGGCTGTCGCTTGTCAGTTTGTCAATGGCAAACGTGTCGGTGAAGGCTATCGTCTGTCCGTTGCCTATGCTCTTGCCCAAGAGCACAAGGCTGCGTCCTGCCTTATGCCACTTTTCGTATTTCAGCGTCGACATGTTAACCGACGAGGCCTTGCCGCCCTTGTCAATCCTGATGCCCTGCACCATGTTGTCCATGCCTGGCACGGGTTCTGTCCATTCGCCTGTTATTGCACTGCTTCCGCACGAAGCCGTCAAGGCTGCTGCTGCGCAGACGGCGAGATACTTGGCTGTTTTGTTTGCTTTCATGTTATTTATATTGTTTTATCGCGTTAAATAATTGCCTTTATCGCGTTTGTTGCCCGGCTGTCACTTTTTCTTTTCGTACACGAGCTCTATGCCTTCTTCCTTGCCGAGGTTGCGGCTGTACTGCCGGTCGGTGGCGTTGTTCCAGTGTTCGGCCACACCCAGCGACTTGAGCGGCGTGCCGTCGCCTTCGGGGTCGTATGCCGTGCCCGATGGGGCGTTGCCGGCCTGTGCGGCTTCAATGAGGTACATGTCGGAATAGTCGGCGTCGGGCATGTCGGGGAATTGGCTTGTAAGCAGGTCAATGCCAACCATGTCAATGGCTACCGGGTCGAGGCTGCCTATGAGCGAGCACGGCCACTGTCCGTTGAAGGGGTCCATGGTCCACAGCGGTCCCGGTTCGCCGCCTACGTTCTTGCAGCCGTAAAGCCCGTCGATGAGCCAAAGCAGAGTCTTGCCGCCCAGGTCTTTGTGCCCCATGAAGTCCACGAAAGTCATGTATTTAGGCGTGCCGTTGCGGTTCTGGTCAAAGTTGTTGTGCGCGTTCTTGCGCCAGTCGGCATTGATGCTCGTGCATCCGTACCAGTTCTTGCCGCACAGCGTTACGCCCTGCCCCACATGGCCTTTAAGCAGCGCCATGTTTATTACGTAGTCGGCCTCGGTGAACGCCGTTGCCAAGCCGCGTGCAAGGCGGCCGTTGTCCTTTGAGAAGCGTATTGCGCCTTCACTGTATTCAGCCTTCATGCGGCCGTCGCCGCCGCTATTGTCTACAAACCTTATGCCCGGGTAGCGGCTGTGGCACTTGTTGTAGAGGTAGTCGGTGATGAAGCGGCTCGGTTCGGCCACGGTGATGCACTGCTGCGGCACGCCCGCCACCTCGACAAGACTTTCGAGCAGGGCGAGCAGCATTTGCGGCGAGGCGTTTATCTCCCTGCTGTCTTCGTGCGAGTACGTGTTGTTGTTGTTTACCTTTATGGCTATCTTCTCCCCTTTGCCGTAGCTTTTGCCCTGCTTGCCCCTTTGCGCGTTGAAGTAGGTGAACACGGCGCGCCATGCCCTCTTTTCCGACTTCTCGCCCGTAAGGTTGCGCAGCGTCGCGGCAACGAGCCACCGGCACAGGGCGTAGTCGTTGCAAGAGTCGTCAAACCATGCCGACGCCTTGCTTCCGTCCCACGTTGCCGCGCCCGGAGCGTGGCTCCACGCCACCCTGCCAGGATAGATGCCACGGGGCGTGCCCACGGGCGTATTGGGGGCAAGGCATTGCTTAGGCGCTTGCTGTACGGTCTGCGCATGTACGGCCACAGGTAATGTAAAAATGGCGATAATGGCCGCCTTTATCAAATTGGTTGTTCTCATGACTTTATTGGTTTAATATTTCTTTCCATTCGTGCAAAAATACAAAAAATAGGGTTATTTCATAATGTATTTAAGGCTATTCAGTAGTTTTATAAGTATATTTGCCTACACGTAATGCAGGTACGTGTGAAACAGGCGGTAAATATTGCCGTCACCGGTTTTGCAAGGCTATTGTAACAAGATTATCGGATGAGGATTCTTCTTATAGGCGAGGCGAGCTACGCCCATTCAACATTGAGAGACGGTCTGGTAGCATTGGGCCACGACGTTGTGCTGATGTCAGACGGCAACGCCCACCGCGGCTGTCCGCGCGACATCGACCTGCGGCGCGACCTGCGCTGGGGCAAGCTGGGCGGACTGAAGGTGGTGTGGACCATACTGCGCAACATACGCCGGCTGAGCGGCAACGACATAGTGCAGATACACAACTACCAGTTCGTGCCGCTGAAGATGGGCTGGAACAAGATGCTCATAAGCTACCTGAAGCGCTACAACCGCCGCCTCGTAAAGGGATGCTACGGCGACGACCCGCTCGTGCTGGAGCGTCAGCTTGAGGGCGTGCCGGCGTATTCGGACATGTACTGGCAGGGCGAGGCGCGCAACATTGAAGAGAACAGGGAGCGCCTGGCCGAGCAGCGGCTGCCCGAGTGCGTGGCGTGCTTCGACAAGGCAGCGGCATGCGCCGACGCCTTTGCCGCCTGCCTGTACGAGTATTACCTGGCTTACGACATGGAGCCTTACCGCGGCAGGCTGCACTACCTGCCACTGCCGATGCACCAGCCCGGCGTAGCGCGCGTAAAGGGCACCGGCGGCAAGATAAGCGTGCTGGTGGGCATCCAGGCAAGGCGCGACTACCTGAAAGGCGCGCGCAAGATAGCGCGGATGGTGGAGGAAGTGGCACGCAGGCACCCCGGACGGCTCGAGATAATGTACGTAGAGGACGTGCCCTACGACGAATACTGCGCCATGCTCGAACGTGCCGACGTGCAGGTGGACCAGCTGTACAGCTACACGCCGTCGATGAACTCGCTGGCGGCAATGGCGCGCGGCACAGTGGTGATAGGCGGCGGCGAGGAGGACTTCTACCGATTCATAGGCGAAAAGGAACTTAGGCCGATAATTAACGTAAGCCCGGTGAAGAGTTTCGAGGAGAATGTGGCATGCCTGGAGCGCGCCCTGCTGACAGAGGGCAACGTTGAGCGGCTGTCGCGCCAGAGCATCGAATTTGTAAGGAAGCATCACGACTACCGCAAGGTGGCGGCAAAGTATGTGGCGATGTACGAGCAGCTGCTGGGCGGCAAGTAACGGTAAGGCACTCTACCTGCCCTGTCGGTTCAGCAGACCGTCGTGCAGTTATAAATAAAAACAGTGTAAGGCAAGCCGCCTTACACTGTTTCCTTTTATTTGTTTATCTTGTATTATAAGGTTATTTAACGACAACCTTGTAAGCCTTGTTGCCTACGCGTACTACGTAGAGTCCGGCCTTTGAGCTTACGCTGGCAGCCTTGCCGCTGTAAACCATCTGTCCGCCTACGGTGTAAACCTGCATGGGCTCGCCTTCTGCACCTTCTACCACGATGGCGCCTTCAGCAGCGTAAACGTTGAAGTCCTTGCCTGCCGCCGGGCTTGTGATGCCTGTGCTTATGTTCTCCATGTAGCCCAGTATCGGGTAGCCGTCGTTGATGTTCTTGGCGTCGGCCATCCAGACGGTTTCTTCAGAACCGCTCAGGCTGTTGAGCTTGGTCACGAAGTCGTCGGCCTTCATCTCGTCAGTAGTCATGAAAGTAGCCTCGGTCAGGTCGAAGTTGCCCATGAAGTCGGTAACTGAGCCCCATGATTCACCTGAGAACAAGTCAGAGTTGTTGTACACGTCCTTGATGGTGAGCTTGTTTAAGCTGATGAACATGCCAAGTCCCAGTATTGCGCCTGTCTCTATTGCCTCGGCGTTGATGGTGCCTGCGTTGTAGCAGTTGTAAATCTCGCAGTTGCCGCCGCGTCCGAGAGCCTCGCCTACGATGCCGCCAAGACGCTCGGGACCCTTTATTGCGCCCCTGTTGAAGCAGTTGCGTACGATGCCGCCTTCCATCAGTTCAACGATGCCGCCTGCTCCTGTGCCCAGTGTCTCCACGTCGCCGTAGTTGGCGCACTCCTCAACAAGGTTGTAGTTAGAGCCTGTCACGCCGCCTGCCGACATGCCGTTAGAGCCGCCGCTGCCTGCAAGGATGTATCCGTAGTTGATGCATTGCCTCAAAGTGCCGTTCCTGTAGTTTGAACCGGTGATGCCGCCTGCGTAGTAGTAGAAGCATGAAATGTTGGCCTTGTTCACACAGTTTTCAATCAGTCCGTCGTTAGAGCCGACGAAAGCGCCAACAACCATCTCGCCGCTGATTTCGCCGCTCTCGATGGTGAGGTTTCTCAGCTCGAATGTCTGCGACGTGTTGGCGAAAAGGCCCATTGACTTGTAGTTGGGCAGTTCGGTGATGTACAGGTTTGATATCTTGCAGCCGTTGCCGTCAAACTTGCCGCTGAAGTCAACCCTTTCGTTTACAGCTTCATCTCCCTCGCCAACAGTGCGGTTGTATCCTATTGGAGTCCAGTCGTGTCCGTCGAGGTCGATGTCGGCAACCATCTTGAAATAAGTGTTCTCGTATGTTGAGACACCTTCGTTGACGTCTTTTGCCAGTTTAGCCAGCTGTTCGGCTGTCTTTATCAGATAAGGAGATTCGGCCGTGCCTTCGCCTCCTTCAAAACTTGAAGCCGCATAATTAGTCCACGATGTGTTGTCGGACACGGCAGCTACGTTGTAAACATTTTCATTTTGGGTATATGTACCGGCTGCATTAAGGCCTTGGATGGACAGTCCCAAACAAAATAAAAGTAAAGTTTTTTTCATAGTTGAATTAATTAAAATTTAATAAAGCGTTTATCTGACTCCAAATATATATAAAATGTCAATAATCTTGTCTATTAAGTTCAATATATTTTCATTAATTAAATAACGAATATTTATATTTAAATTAATTAACAAAGAAATAGGCAAGTTGGTAACAAAAGGCAAGCATAAACGCGTAAATTACAATCATGACGTAACCGACCGGCCGCTATCACAGCCCAGTGGTAAAACAAAGGAGCGGTTTTGTAGCTGAAAATGAAAAATCATTACAATGCATTCACATGCGGTGCGGCGAATGCTGTGTAATGCGTCTTACCGTCCGGCGCACAGCCTGTTGACAAGCTGTTGCCACTTTTCCATTATCTCGGCAGGGGCGAAGCGCTTTGCCGTAAGCCGTGCGTTGGTACCGCACGACGCCCTGAGGGCCTCGTCGGCCATCATCCTTGACAGTGCCCGGGCGTATGCGGCGGTGTCGCCCTGCGGCACAATGAGGCCGTTATAGCCGTTGTTTATGATGTCCTTGGCCCCGTAGTTGAAGTCGGTCACTACTGACGGCAGTCCGCAAGCCTGCGCCTCTATGAGCGTCATGGGCTGCCCCTCGTACCTCGATGTCATCAGGTGCAGGCTGTGGCTGGCGTATGCGGCCGTCATGTCGTCGCAGCGCCCTTGCAGCCTGACGCTGCCTTGCAGTCCGCAGCTGTCTATCTGCCGTTGCAGCTGCTGCCTGAGCGAACCTTCGCCGTAGATGTCGAGCGTCCATCCGGGATGGGCGGCGGCTTCTTTCCAGCAGTTTATCAGTATGTCGAAGCCTTTCTGGCTTTCGAGCCTGCCTACGGCTATGGCTTTTTTCACCGAATAATCCTTTACGACAGGTGGCGTTTCGTAGTCTATGAAGTTGGGTATCACCACCGTTTCCCTTGCCTTGGTGTAGTTGCGGGCGTCGTCGCGGGTCAGGCAGACCACGGCGTCGGCCCTGCGCTCCATGAGCGTGAAGAGCCGCTGGTATGGCGTGAAGGGCCTTGCCACATGCGACTCGTAGACGCGCCGTGCCTTCGTCCTGCACAGCGGCAGCAGTAGCGCGCCTATTATCATGGTGAAGAAGATTACGTCGGGCTGTATCTCGCTTACCACCTTGTTGAACCTCCTTAGTGCTGTCAGCAGGGTTTTCGTCCTGTTGAGAGTTTTCCTTAGCACATTGCCGCCGTTGTCGGTGAAGCCTACGTCGAGCGACACCAGCCTTACGTTCTTGTTCAGCGGATAGCTCTGCGGCCGTTCGTCGTGGTATATTGATATTATGGTGACCTCGTGCCCGTAGGTAGAGTCGAGCAGGTTGGCCTTCCTCGACAGTATCCGTTCGGCGCCACCCTTTATGCTGAAGTCTTCGATTACGTAGGCTATTTTCATGGTTTGGCTAATAGTTTGAACAGTCTGCACGACAGTTTTAGGCCGAGCGTGTCGAGCATGAGCGCCTTTACGCAGTCGTTCAGGCTGTTGTATTTCCTTATTGTTGTTTTCTGGCTGTGCAGCATTATCCTGCCCGTGGCGCGGTAGACGTGCAGCTGTATGGTAAACATGTCGAGGTAGAGCCTGTGCCAGCGCTTCTGCCGTGTGTCTATGCCGAGGGTTTTGACGAGTCCGACCTGCGCCTCGAGCAATGCCGCCATCCTGCCATCGCCTGCCGAAGTAGCCACAATGCCCGCATCGTTCCAGTGGTAGAGGTACATGCCTTGCGAGGTTGTGGCTATCACGGGACTCTTCTCCAGCAGCATGGCAAGCGTGGGCACGTCTTCGTACAATCTCCCTTTCGGGAAGCGCACGCCGTCGAACATGTGCCGTTTGTATATCTTGTTCCAAGCCCAGCTGTGTTCAAGTCCGAAGGCGGCGAGCCAGTCGAGCGCGCTGCCGTACACCCTGTCGCCCGGGTCGAAGAGATGTTCGTCCGGCCGTCCGGGGCGTTCCAGCACGGGATATTCCAGCATGTCGTACCCAGGGTTGCTGTCAATGATGCCCATCAGCTTGCCGAGCGTACCGGGAGCCAGCTCGTCGTCGCTGTCAGCAAACGTGATGTATTCGCCCCGGCAACGGTCAAGACCGTAGTTGCGCGCGTCAGACAGTCCGCCGTTCTCCTTGTGGAATACCTTTATCCTCGCGTCTTCGTGCACCATGCTGTCTGCCAAGGCTCCGCCCCGGTCGGGCGAACCGTCGTCGACGAGCAGCAGCTCGAAGTCGCCGAAGTCCTGAGACAGTATGCTCCGCACGCATCTTTCGAGCGTCTTTTCGGTCTTGTAAACGGGTACGATTATGCTGAGTTTCATAATTGCAAATTTAAGAATAAATAGTTTTATATCCAAATTTTACAATTTATTCTGCCTTTTTACGTATATTTGCAAAGTTTGCCGGAAGGGATGCGGCCGTTTGGCTGCCTGCCGGCACAACCCTGACATGGAAGCCTTGTTATAATAACAACCTATGCGAAACCGAATGATTAACGAACTGTCGATACTCATACCCGTCTATAACGACAATGCCACGGCACTGGTGAGGGTGCTCCAGGCGCAGGCCGAGGCGGTAGACGGACTTGAATACGAGATACTGGCCGTGGACGACGGCTCGACCGACGAGGCCGTAATTGCCTGTAACAAGGAGATAGACGCCATACCGCACTGCCGCTACGTGATGGACCGCCACCACGACTGCCGCGCCGCCATGCGCAACAACATGGCTTCAAAGGGCAGGTATGAGTGGCACCTGATGGTCGACGCGCGCCTGAGCATCGTCTACGCCGACTTCATAAGGCGCTACCTTGAGAGCGGCGCGCAGCCCGGCGAGGCCGTATGCGGCGGCGTGATGGTTGACGGCGGGGCTGACTCCTCGCGGCTGTACCGCGAGAACCTGCGCTTCCGTTACGAGAAGTTCGAGGAGAAAAACCATTCGGCCGAGGTCAGGAACAGGTTTCCGTACATTTCTTTCCGCACCACAAACTTCTTCTACCACCGCACGGTGCTCGGTCGCGTGCCTTACGACGAGCGCATAAAGGGCTACGGCTACGAGGACGTGATGCTGGGAAAGACGTTCAGGGAGAAGGGCATCGTGGTGAGGCACATCGACAATCCGGTGGCCTACACGTGCTTCGAGAGCAACGAGGCTTACCTCCGCAAGATAGAGGAAGCCATGCGCACGCTGAAGGATTTTGCAGGCGAACTTGGCGAGTATTCGCCCCTGCTCGCCGCCGTTAATAAGTTAGGCAGGTTACGCTTGCTGTGGCTTGTGCGCCTGTGGCACGGGCTGTTCGGCCGTGCAGAGCTGCGCAACCTCAAGGGCGACCGTCCGTCGCTCTTTGTTTTCAAACTCTATAAATTGGGATTCTTTGCTTGCATCAGGCCTGTGCGCCATGCCGCTACGAGCGTTATGCAGAAAGGCAGCGCCGCGTTGAGGTAGGTTATGTCGTAGGCCGAGTTGAACACGTCTGTCCAGTTGTCATAGACGTACATGTTGTGTCCGTATGCAAGTACGGGCACAAGTATCAGAATGGCTGCCGAATAAAGCATGAGGCGGCCGGTATTGCCACGCCATTTTAGCGCCATGAGCACTGCCACGAGCAGCATCACCACCGTGTCGGCAGGCCTACCCTGCCGTCCCTGCAGCGAGAAAGGATTGTTTTCGGCGTAGAAAAGGCTGTCCCAGTCCCACACGGCGAGCGGCAGGAACGTAAGGCAGAACACTGTAACGACCATGAGCAGCGTGGCAACCTTCCTGCCGGTTGACAATCTAAGCCAGTCGGGGAAGAACATTATGAACAGCGGGAAGGCAGTGCTGAGCCTCGTGGAGAGCCACAGGGCTGCCACGGCCGATAGCAGGTAGGGACGGCGGTATAAGCCGGTGCGCTTCATCACAAGCATGTTGATGAACGCCGCAAGCAGCAGGAAGTTGGATATGAGGTCGCTCCTTACGGCAGTCTCGTACCACAGGTTGACGCTAAGCCCGAGCAGCACGGCAGCCTTCAGTGCGGCGCCGTTGCCGTAGGCCGCCTTTACGCTGTACAGGAAAAGTATCGCGGTGAATATTTCGGACAGGCCGACATTGCCCAGCGCCCAGAATGGTATGTGCAGCACAAGCCACACAGGGAAGGGCGACGAGTTTCCGCCCAGGTGGGTCTTGGCAAGGTATGGGAAATCGCCGTTGAACAGCGCCGTGAGCGGATTGGCTATTGCCGACCAGCGGTCTACCTTGTTTTCCATCGGGTCGAAGTGGTACTGCACGGCGAGCATGGCGGCTGCCAGCAGCGTCAGGACTATCCATAACGACGCCTTGGGCCACCGCAGGCGGTAACGCAGCCTGTCGCTTGTGAACAGCAGGAACACCACCGCAAGCACCGTGGCGTAGGGTATGCAGGCGTAGCCGAAATGCTCAGTTGCGCGCATGGAATACTTGCACGCCAATATGTAGCATATTGCGATGTAAAAGACGGCAGACAGCGTCACAATAAGCCGCCTTTTGTCCCTCAAACTGTCGTTGAACTTGTTGAACACCGCGCTGACGGCGAGCGAGCCTGCCGTGAAGCCCGCTATCGAGGCGGGTCCGGTGATGCAAGGCATGAAGTTGAAATGCACTATGTAGGCCTCGTAGCTCACCTTGCCCAACCATGTTATCAGCGTGAGCCTCTTCAGTCCCGGCAGCAGGAAGGGTGCGGCCAGCACGGTGGCTGCCAGCGGCAGCTTGATGTTAAGCAGTATGATGTTGAACGGCAGGGTGCCTATGTATTGCCTTACGGCGGGCAGTTCTTTGACAATGATGAACAGCGTGCCGTAGGCGAAGGCGCAGGCCGTGACGAGCGCCACCTTGCGCCTGTCCCAGCTTCTTACCTTGTCGTAGTGTGCCGAGGCCATGTAGCCTGCCACGAACGAGAACGCCTGCTCGGCCATGAGCTGCTCCATGGACAGGCAGGCCAGGCCGAAGGCGGCAAGTATCTTGCCCGTGTGGCACGGCGCAAACCTGCGCGCAGCCCAATATACTATGTACCAGCGGATTATGAAATCGACGTACCACAGGTCGGAGTCGATGAAGAGGAAGTTAAGCAGTTGTGTTACAGGGTCGAACGAGTCTGCAAAGGGCAGGCGGAAAAGGAAGACTATCCAGCACGGCAGGATGACGCGCAGCACCCTCTTGCGCCAGAAGCCGCCGAGCCCGTTGTGCTTGTAGCTCTCGTTGATGCCGAAGCCCGACGTGAAGAGGAAGGCGGCCACGCCTATGCTGCCGATGATGTTGAGAACGCGCGGGTAGCTGTCGAGCTGCATGACATAGTGCATGAGCATAATGCCGAGTATCGACAGGCCCTGCGCCCATAGCGTGTTGTCGCGCGAGAATATGTCTTGACGAAGCATTGCAGGTGTGTTAGGAGTTCAAGCCTTGTCAGTTTACCACAGCTATCTTGCACACCGTACCCTTGTCGCCTGTTGACGTAGCCGTCTCCACCATGTAGACTCCGCTGGCAACGCGCTTGCCGTTAAGGTCGCATCCGTCCCATGTGTACGAGCCGCCGGTGCTGGTGCCCTGGTTTACGAGCGTGCCGTTGGCCGTCACTATCTTGATGTCGGCGTTGAGCGTAAGTCCAACTATGGTTATAGGTCCGGTGTAGCCGGGCTTAACAGGGTTGGGGTATGCGTACACGTTCTCCTTCTTGATCTCGGTGCTTGGCTCAGTGGCGTCGCTGCGGAACGAGCACAGCCCCTTGTTGGTGGCTATGAATACTTCGCCCGTGGTGCCGTCGATGGCCAAGCCCTGCACGATGTCTGACGGCAGCGGAGAGTTTTCGGTTGTAAAGTGGTAAACCTGCGTGTTGCAGTCGTCGCTTATGAGAAAAAGGCCGTTGTTGTTGGTGCCTATCCATTTGCGGTTGCCGCCGTCCACGGCTATGGCGCGTATGTCGATGTTGGCCAGCAGGTAGTCGGCGTAGTTGGTGCCGTCGTTGCGCGGCACGGCGTACTGGGTGAATATGTCGGAACCGCTGCGTATGCTTTCGGCCGACAGGTATATGGGGCCGACGTCGGTGCCTATCCACACGTTGCCCTTCTTGTCCTCGGCGGCGCACGACAGGTAGTGCGGATACACCTGCGTGCCGTACTGGTTGACGTATCTCGGGCCGTAGCTTACAAGCGAGTCTTTCACGTAGTCGTAGGCGTAGAGCCGCGTTTCGTAGTAATAGTTGTTGGTGAACCACATCATGCCGTTTGAGGTGCTGATGAAAAGGTTTGACAGGTCGTAACGTGCCTCCCCGCTGAGTTTCTGGCTGGAGAACGATGCCCATTCGCCCGTCTGCTGAGTATATTTCTTTATGGAGTTTTCAGTCAGCGGATTGAGCACCCACAGGTCGCCGCCGTTGTATAGGACTGAGGTTACCAGAGTGTAGTTGTAAGTGTTGAATGGCGACTCAAGACCGCTGTTGTATATGTTGTAGTTGCCAACGTACTTGTAGTCCTGGAATTCGAACATTCCGTTCTTTGAACCCATCATGACGTGTCCCGGCTTCATCGGGTCGAAGGCCAGGCAGAGCGGGTCCTGGTAGTAGTGGTTGGCAGCCAGGTCGTCGGGCTTCTCGAACTCGTCCCACTTCTCGCCGTCCCATACATGCACCTCGCCCGGCCTGTGGCCGTCCGACTCCTGCGACCAGATGCCCGACACGCCGTAGAGCTTGCCGTCGTTGATGTACAGGCGGTAGAAGTAGTTTGACGCGGGCCCGTCGGGGCTCACGCCTTCGGTCAGGTAAGTGCGGTTGCCGTCGGCGTCGGTGGTGTAGTAGGTAAGGCGTCCGTCTTCGGTCTTTGTCCACCAGTAGTTTTTCGACGTGTCTTTAACGTTCGTGCGGTCTGTGCTGCGTGCCTCGTATTCGCCCGTCCTCGTCCAGTTGTTCTTGTCGATGAGGTTCTTGTCGAGCGTGCAGCTGTATGTCCCCTCGGTCTTCGAAGCGGCGTGGATGGTGTTGCCCTCGATGTAGCAGTAGTCTACGGCGAAGCCCAGCGTGTAGCTCTCGGCTATGCTGCCGTCGGCGGCGTTTAGCTTCACTATGCCGAAGCCGGTGGACAGGTATGCGAAGCGCCCGTATATGTAAATGCTGTTGATGGTCTTGTCGAGCGTGCTCTCCTTCATGTACAGGTCGGGCACATTGGTCACGGCGCCGTCCCTTGACAGCAGGTCGATGTTTGAGTTGTCGTAGGCTATGACGAGCCTCTTGGCGTCTTTCGACCATGCTATGTGGCTTATGCCGATGTCGCTTAGCACGTCGGTCTTGTCGTATGTCGTCACGGTGTAGTCGTCGGGGTTGTACGAGTATACGCTGCCCGAGGCCAGCACGAACACGTCCTTGCCCGTCGGCTCTATTTCCGTTATGTCGTTGTAGCTCAGGTACAGGCGCCAGCGGCCGGCGTCGTAGTCCTGTGCGGCGGCCGGCGTTAAGGCTGCCGCCAAAGCCAGCGCGGCGGCGAATTTCTTGAACATTGGGCGGATATTGGCAAACATGTTAGGCATAAGTCATTGTTGTTATGTATTTTACGTATGGCGGCACGGCCGCGGCGGTCAGTCTTGCGGCAGTCCCTTAAGATAGTCTACGAGCTTTGCCACGGCTTTGGCGCGGTGCGAAATCTTGTTCTTAACCTCGTGTCCCAGCTCGGCGAAGGTGCGGTCGTAGCCGTCGGGGCGGAATACCGGGTCGTAGCCGAAGCCCTCCCCTCCCCTTCTCTCGCGTATTATCTCGCCGGTGACGATGCCTTCGAACAGCTCTTCACGGCCCTGCTCCTCGTCGAGTATCAGTGCGACTACGGTGCGGAAGCGTGCCCGTCGGTCTGCCTTGTCCTCGAGGTTGGCCAGCAGTTTGGTCATGTTGGCCTCGCTGTCGTGTCCCTCGCCGCCGGCGTAGCGTGCCGAGTAGACGCCCGGAGCGCCGCCGAGTGCGTCGACTTCGAGGCCGGTGTCGTCGGCGAAGCAGCTCATCTTGTACTTTTCGTGTATGTATCTTGCCTTCTGCAGGGCGTTGCCCTCCAGCGTGTCAGACGTCTCTGGTATGTCGTCGTGGCAGCCTATGTCGGCCAGCGACACTATCTCTATGCCGCTGCCTTCAAGCATCTCGCGTATCTCTGCAAGCTTGTTCTTGTTGTTTGTGGCGAAAACTATCTTTCCCATTGTCTTGATATAGAGTTGTTTAATGTCTGGTGTGCAGCACCGTGGTGCGTCATTCGCCGGGATTGATCTGCGACTTGAGCTTCTTGGGCACTTTCACTTTTATCTGGTCGAAGCCTTCGCCGAACACTCCTATGACGGAGCTCTGGCTCACGAAGGCGTTGGGGTCTATCGACTTTATCAGGCGGAATATGGTGACGCTTTCGCGCTTCTTTGCCAGCAGGCACACCACCTTCGTCGGTTTGCCGCTGTACCAGCCGTGGCCGTCGAGTATCGTCAGGCTGTGGTCGGTGGTCTTGGCAATGGCGTTGGCTATCTCCTGGTATTTCTTGGAGAATATCATGAACTGCACCGACTGGCGCTGCCAGTTCATCACGTAGTCGAGCATGGTGCACTCTATGAACATGGTGCAGAAGCCGAACACCACCTTCTGGCAGCGTAACTGTACGGGACCGAACGTGTCGATGAACAGACAGCTGCCCACAATGCACACGTCGATTAACAGGATTACGCGGCCGAGCGATATGTTGCGGTACTTGTTGACCGAGGCCGCTATGATGTCGGTGCCGCCCGTAGAGCCGTTGTTTAGGAACACTACGGCCAGGGCCGTGCCGGTCATCATACAGCCGATGACGAGCGACATGAAGTCGTTGCCGTCGCCCAGCAGCTTGTAGAACGTGCCGTCGGGCTGCATGACAACCCTCTGGGCCACGTCGAGCAGGAACGTCAGCATGAACGTGGCGTAGATTGTCTTCATCAGGAAGCGCCAGCCCAGTATCTTCAGCGCGGCCACGATGAGCACGGCGTTGATTATGAAGAACGTGTACTGAACGGGGAACTTCGTGGCGTAGAACACTACGGCGCCGATTCCCGCGATACCTCCCGTCACTATCTCGTAAGGCAGGAGGAACACCGTGAAGGCGAACGTGTAGAGCATCAGGCCGAGCGTTATGTTAACGTAGTCCTTCAGCTCGTTCATTATTGCTTGTTTTATCATAGTATGGATTATTATTGGGCTGCCGGCGTGTACCTGTATGGTGGTGCTGCCGGCAGCCGGTGTGATTGCCTGTATCTTACTTGACGACGATGTTTACTATCTTCTTAGGCACGATGATGACCTTCACCACGCGCTTGTCGCCTATGTATTTCTTCGAGCGTTCGTCTTCGAGCACGGTGCTTTCTATCGTCTTGTTGTCTGCGTCGGCGTCGAACTGCATCTGGAAGCGCGCCTTGCCGTTGAACGATATCGTCATCTGCACGGTGCTTTCGACGAGGTACTTCTCATTGAACTCAGGCCACGGTGCGTCGCACACGGTGCCCTCGTTGCCCAGCATGTGCCACAGCTCCTCGGCTATGTGGGGCGCAAACGGTGCTATCAGCCTTACCACGGTAGAGAGCATCTCCTTGTTGCGGCACTTCAGCTGCGCCAGTTCGCCCACGCATATCATGAAGGCGGCCACCGACGTGTTGTAGCTGAAGGTCTCTATGTCGCCCGTAACCTTCTTTATCAGCTTGTGTACGGTCTTCAGTTCGTCGGCGGTAGGCTCGCCGCAGTCGAGCTGCTTCATGCCGTCCTTGTCGCAGAACAGCGCCCAGAACTTCTTCAGGAAGCGGTGGCAGCCGTCGATGCCGTTGGTGTCCCACGGCTTGCTCTGCTCCACCGGACCGAGGAACATTTCGTAAAGGCGCAGCGTGTCGGCTCCGTATTTCTCGACTATCATGTCGGGGTTAACGACGTTGAACATCGACTTAGACATCTTCTCGATAGCCCAGCCGCACACGTACTTGCCGTCTTCGAGCAGGAACTCGGCGTTGGCATATTCGGGGCGCCATGCCTTGAAGGCTTCGATGTCGAGCACGTCGGCGTGTACTATGTTCACGTCAACGTGTATTGGAGTTACGTCGTAGTTGCCTTTCAGCCCATAGGAGACGAATATAGGAGAAGCCCCCTCAACTCCCCCCGTGGGGGAGCTTAAGTTAGCACTGTTTGTTGAATTAAAGGAAACCGGCTCTCCTTCATTGATGGAGCTTGAACTTGTATTGTTAGTTGATTTTTCGCTGTTGCCTGTGCCGTCAAAGGAAACCGGCTCTCCCCCACCGGGGGAGTTGGTGGGGGCTGCTATTCTATACACGAAGTTAGAGCGTCCCTGTATCATGCCCTGGTTTACGAGCTTCTTGAACGGCTCTTCCTCGCACGATACGCCGAGGTCGAAGAGGAACTTGTTCCAGAAGCGCGAATATATAAGGTGGCCGGTGGCATGCTCCGTTCCGCCTACGTAGAGGTCTACGTTGCGCCAGTACTGGTCGGCGCTGGTGCTTACAAGTGCCTCGTCGTTGTGCGTGTCCATGTATCTTATGTAATAGGCCGACGAGCCTGCGAAGCCCGGCATGGTGTTCAGTTCGAGCGGGAACACGGTCTTGTTGTCCACCAGGCTCTTGTCCACAACCTCGTTCTTCTCGGTGTCCCAAGCCCACATCTTGGCGTGTCCCAGTGGCGGCTCGCCCGTCTCGGTCGGCTTGTACTGGTCTATCTCGGGCAGTTCGAGCGGCAGGCACTCGGCAGGAATCATGTAGGGCATTCCGTCCTTGTAATATAAGGGGAACGGTTCGCCCCAGTAGCGCTGGCGTGAGAAGATGGCGTCGCGCAGGCGGTAGTTAACCTTGACGCGGCCCATGTGGTGAGAAGTTACGAACTCCTTGGTCTTCTGTATTGCCTCCTTCACGCTCAGTCCGTTGAGCGAGAAGCCGTCGAGAGTCTCCACCCCGCTCTTTGGCGAGTTGCATACGGTGCCCTCCTTGGCGTCGAAGCTCTCCTCGCTGACGTCGCAGCCCTCGATGAGCGGACGTATCTCCAGTCCGAAGTGCTTGGCGAAGGCATAGTCGCGCGAGTCGTGTGCAGGCACCGCCATGATGGCTCCCGTGCCGTATCCTGCCAGCACGTAGTCAGAAATCCAGATTGGTATGTTCTCGCCCGTGAACGGATTGATGGCGTAAGAGCCAGAGAATACGCCGCTGACGGAGCGGTCGCTGATGCGCTCGCGCTCGGTGCGCTTCTTTGTCCTTTCTATATATGCGTCCACCTCGGCCTTCTGTCCGGGTGTTGTCAGTTTTTCAACGAGTTCGCTCTCCGGTGCAAGTACCATGAAGGTCACGCCGAATATTGTGTCGGCACGGGTAGTGAAGATTGTGAAAGCCCCCTCAACTCCCCCCGTGGGGGAGCTTTGGTTTGCTTTTGTGGTTATGTTTTTCTTTATCTTCGTCAGTACGTCTTCGATATTGCCCAAGACTTCTTCGTTTGTAAATCTTAGTACGGTGAAACCTGTTTCGTTCAGGAATTTGGTCCTTAACCGGTCTGCTTCTATTTGCTCCGGCTCGTTATGGTATTCTCCGTCTACTTCGATTACGAGTTTGCTGCTTAATGAGATGAAGTCGGCAATGAAGTCGCCTATTACGTGTTGTCTTCTGAACTTATCTCCAAGCTGTTTGTTTCTCAGGGCTTCCCATAAGGCGTTTTCAGCGTCAGTCGGATTCTGCCTGTTTTCCTTGGCATGTTCTTTCAGAATATCGTAGTTGAACGGATTGGCAGTCTTAAACTGCTCCCATTTCTTTTTTATGGAAGTTTCATCTTCAGGAGAAACCTGTTCTCCCCCACGGGGGGAGTTAGAAGGGGCTACCTTAAACTCCATCTCCGTTCCTTCCGAGCGTCCTATCCAGTTGCGCTGCGTCTCCTTAAGCGACTCTGTCCAGTCCACGGTGTCTAGTCCGTCGAGCAGACGCTGTGCGTATGCGCTGACGCGCAGGCACCATTGCATCATCTTCTTCTGAACAACGGGGTAACCGCCGCGCACGCTCACGCCGTCTACCACCTCGTCATTGGCAAGCACGGTGCCCAGTCCGGCGCACCAGTTCACCATCGTCTCGCCCAGATAGGCTATGCGGTAGTTCATCAGCACCTGCTGCTGCTCCTTCTCGCTCATGGCGCGCCACTCGTCGGCCGTGAAGCTCAGCTCCTCGCCCTGTGCCACGTCGAGTCCCTCGGTGCCCTTCTGGTTGAAGTGATCAACGAGCTTCTCTATCGGCTGCGCCTTGTGGCAGGTGTTGCAGTAGAACGAGTTGAACATCTTCTGGAACGCCCACTGCGTCCACTTGTAATATTTAGGGTCGCACGTGCGCACCTCCCTGTCCCAGTCGAACGAGAATCCTATCTTGTCCAGCTGCTCGCGGTAGTGGCTGATGTTCTGCTCGGTGGTCACCGCCGGGTGCTGTCCCGTCTGTATGGCGTACTGCTCCGCCGGCAGTCCGTATGCGTCGTAGCCCATCGGGTTGAGCACGTTGTAGCCGCTCATGCGCTTGTAGCGTGCGTATATGTCTGACGCGATGTATCCTAAGGGATGGCCTACGTGCAGTCCCGCGCCTGACGGGTAAGGGAACATGTTGAGCACGTAGAACTTGCGCTTGCTTTCGTCTTCGCTTACGTGGTAGGTCTTTTCCTCGGCCCACCGCTTCTGCCATTTCTTCTCAATCTCGTTGAAGTTGTATTCCATCTCGTATGTGTATCTTGTATTTTTGTTTTTTCAGTAAAAACGTTTTAATCCAAGATGCAAATTTACGAAAAAGTAAAAAAGTAAAGAAGTAAATAGGTGAAAATCATTAAAAAATCAACGCCCGCCCCCCTGCCCTTCCATGTTACGGAAGGCTTGGGGCGGGCGGTTGTGATGTTGCGCGGCAAGGCGGAGCGTGCCGAGGCTGTGCGGTTATTTGGCTGGTTGCGTGCCGTGGAGCGTTGCTCCGGCGTTGCCTGCCGTTAGCTGTATGTTGAAGGTGCGCTCCTTGCCTGTCGTGTTAGGTTCTGTCGTTATTGTGAGCTTGTTGCCATCGCGCTTCACGGTGAGCCACTCGTATGTTTTCTCGAACGTGCCGGTGTCGATGCACTCGTTTTTCTCTTGCAGCGTGGTGTAATACATTTTTCCGTCCACGTCGATGTTGTTTATTACCCAGTTCACGCCTTCTGCTGTTGTACAGGTCTGCATGCCGCCGTCTTCCGGTAGGGTTACACTTGTGGGTGACAGGTTGATTGGCGTGCCTGTACCTGTAAGTGCTGCTTCCTGCGTGCCGCGGAGTATCGAGAAGGTATCACCGCCAAACAGGAACACCTCGAATGTGCGCTCCTTGCCTGTGGTGTTCGGTTCGGCAGTTACTATTACCTTGTTACCCTCGCGCTTCACGGTGAGCCACTCGTATGTCTTATTAAACACGTGGGTTCTTCCACATTCTTCTTTCTCTTGCAGAGTACTGTTATACTGCATTTCGTCAATCTTTACATAGTCTATTGTCCACTTCGCTTCTTCGTCCGTAGTACAAATCTGCGTGCCTCCGTCTGCCGGCAGGGTTACACTTGTAGGCGACAAGTTGATGGGTGTGGTGTAGCCTGTCAACCAGTCACTTTGCACAACGGTCACCGTCGCCGTCGTGTCTTCCGTTGCAAGTGTCAGCCTGCATGTCCGCTTGGCGCAGTCTATCATGCCCACAGCTACTTCAATGCCGCTGCCTGCACGTTTCACGCTGATCCAGTCGCAGGTGGCGTCGTATGCTCCTCCTTCCGCCATCAGCTGTTTTTCCTCGGCAGTCGGCTTCACGGTGGCTTCGTCTGTCGCTATCTCCTCTATCCACCAGCCTTTCTCGGCGCCTACATTCACGGTGTCCTTGTCTGTGTCAGGATATAGTGTCAGCGTCGTGTCGTTCAGCTCTACTGCCCTACCCTCGTCTTCCCGGGTTACCGTAGTTCCGGTGTTGTTCTCCAGACCGTCCTCGTCGTCGTTGGTGCATGCCGTAAAGCATACAAGTGCCAACATTATAAATATCAGTTTTTTCATAATAACGGGCTTTATGGTTAATAATATTAAGTTTTTGCGAATATACAGAATTATTTGATAAGTTCAAAACGTTTTTTTAATAAATATGATTTTTTTTTACAAATCCCCGTTTCACTAATTTTATCTTGTGTGAACATAGTCTGAGAGTTTCTTTTATTTCATTAGTTCCTTTTCATGTTTTAATCTTATCCGTATAAGGTTTTATTGCTACTTCATACTTTTTAGTATATGTAGCATATCTTGCGCATCGGCATTTCCTTGTCCTGCCGCCTTTTCAAGCCAGAATACAGCCTTTGCGTAATCTTGCTTCACGCCTTGTCCACTTGCATAGCAAAGGCCTAAGTTGTATTGTGCATTGGTATATCCCTGTTCCGCCGCCTTTGTATACCATTGTGCCGCTTTTGTGTAATCTTGCTTTACGCCTTGTCCATTCGCATAGCAAATACCTAAGTTGCATTGCCCATCGGCATATCCCTGTTCCGCCGCCTTTGTATACCATTGTGCCGCTTTCGTGTAATCTTGTTCTACGCCTTGTCCATGGTAATAGCAATAGCCTAAGTTGTTTTGTGCACCGGCAAGTCCCGGTTCTGCCGCCTTTTCATACCAGAATACAGCCTTCGCGTAATCTTGCTCTACGCCATGTCCATTCGCATAGCAAACGCCTAAGTTGTTTTGTGCATAAGCATATCCCTGTTCCGCCGCCTTTGTATACCATTGTGCCGCTTTCGCATAATCTTGCTTTACACCTTGTCCATAAGCATAGCAAAGACCTAATATGTATTGTGCATAGGCATTTCCTTGTTTTGCGGCCTTTTCATACCAGAATACAGCCTTTGCGTAGTCTTTCTCCACGCCTAGTCCGTTTTCATAGCACAAGGCTAAGCCGCCTTGTGCATCGGTATATCCTTGTTCCGCCGCTTTTTCATACCATTTTGCCGCTTTTGTGTAATCTTGCTCTACTCCTCGTCCGTTATAATAGCAAACGCCTAAGTTGTATTGCGCATCGGCAAGTCCCTGTTCCGCCGCTTTTTCATACCATTTTGCCGCTTTTGTGTAATCTTGCTCTACGCCTTGTCCGTTCGCATAGCAAATAGCTAAGTTGTATTGCGCGTTGGAATATCCCTGTTCCGCCGCCTTTGTATACCATTGTGCCGCTTTTGTGTAGTCTTGTTCTACGCCTTGTCCATTCACATAGCAAATGCCTAAGTTGTTTTGTGCCTTGGCATGTCCCAGTTCAGCAGCCTTTGTATACCAGAATACTGCCTTTGCATAGTCTTTACTCAGACCTGTGCCTTCGTAGTAATTCTTTCCTAATTCAAACTGTGCAAGTGTGTCGCCGTTCTCCGCAGCCTTGACATACCAGTGTTCATATTGGTCGAAAACCTTTTTGTTATAATAATAAGTGCCGACAAAACGCATGGCTGGGTTATATCCCTGTTCTGCCAGCGTTAGCATGTTTTTACTTGCTTCCAGAGAATCTTTTTCAGATTTGTCTGATGCAGTCAGATTAAATATTATCTCATTGTATTTCTGTTCGAGTTTCGCCGATTCATTATTTGTCGATTGTGAGAATGATGGTGTGCTGATACAGAATGTAAACACGATGGTACCGGCTGCCAATAAAAAACGTCTTGTGGCAAGTATTATCTGACATTTATTAGATTGCTTGTCTTTATCGTGCTGTAAATTCATGGAATCTGTGTTTTTTTCTTTTTTGAACATGATGTTACTTTATTAAGATTAGTATATCTTTTTGTGATGGAGAACGCACAAGTGCGTTATTCTTACTGAAAGCATAACGCCTCTTATTTCCAAGAGGTCTTGTATAGAGTTTCTCTAAATATGATTACAAAGATAGAGGATTTTTTCCATAAATTCCAATCTTCTAATACTTATTGCGTTAATCTGCTGCAATTCGGCTGATATTCCACAGATTTTCAGTAACTTTGCTTTTGGTAGTTACAGCGGTATGTCCGCAATTCTTCGTTTTTTAGTATTATGAATATGCGGCAAGGTTCGCTAATCAACACATTTACAGGTATTTACGATTCATCTGATTTAAGTTAAGATAACGACAGATATATGGAACAGATATTCAGGGTCGGCATTATAGGTGCCGGCAAGATAGCGGCCTCGATGGCCGAAACCGTTGGGCGTATGCCTGAAGCATGTCTTTATGCGATAGCGTCGCGCAGTATTGAGAAAGCCCGTGAGTTTAAGGACAAATGGGGCGCGGAGAAGGCTTACGGCTCTTATGACGAACTGATACATGACCCGCAGGTTGACCTGATTTACATCGCCACTCCGCATTCGCATCATTATGAACAGGCCCGCCTGTGCCTGCTTAACGGCAAGGCCGTGCTGTGCGAAAAGACGTTTACCGCCAACAAGGCGCAGGCTGAAGAGCTGGTGGCGCTTGCCCGTGAGCGCAAGGTGTTCCTCGCCGAAGCCATCTGGACACGCTACATGCCTTTCTCAAAGGAGATTGTACGTATGGCGCACGGCGGCGGACTGATAGGCCGGCCACGCATGCTGACGGCCAGCCTGGGTTATCCGATAGAGCAGAAGGAGCGCATACGCAAGCCTGAACTGTGCGGCGGCGCGCTGCTTGACTTGGGCGTTTATCCCATCAACCTTGCGTTCATGCTGTTTGGAAATGCGCCTGAGCGTATCATGTCGTGCTGCACGAAGAACGAGCTTGGTGTCGACTTGCAGAACAGCATGACTTTCGTTTATCCCGGAGGCGAAATGGCAGTCATGCAGACCACGGCACGCTGTGCCAACGACCGCATGGGGGTTGTGTCGGGCGACAAGGGCTATATGGTTATCGACAACATCAACAATCCGCACACGGTAACGGTGTACGACGCCGACCACAGGCAGACGGGCGTTTACAACTGCCAACCGCAGATTACCGGCTACGAATACGAGGTGTATGCGGCAATGGAAGCCATACGCAAGGGAATGATCGAGCCGGAGGACATGCCGCACGCTGAAACCTTGCGGATAATGGGTCTGCTGGACAGCCTGCGCAAGGAGTGGGGCGTGGCTTATCCGGAATTTAAGTGAAGAGTGAAAAGTGAAGAGTGAAGAATTTAAGTGAAGAGTGAAGAGGGAAGAGTGAAGAATTTAAGTGAAGAGTGAAGAATGCTGCTGTATATGTTAATTCCGCCGGAGCATGGCTTGGTGGGCGCATGTCCGGCGGAACGTCAGGGTAGGGCTACGGCGCCGTTATATGGCGGCGTTCACTCCGAATGCGCCGAGTATGGCGGTAGCCACTGCAATTACGATTTTCAGAATCAGCGAGACGTTGTTTTTGTCCTTTGTTCCCATTGTCTTTGTTTTATGTGAGTTAGTTTTCAGGTTGGTTTTAATGTTTTTACAGATGCCTGTATGCCAGGCGTTCAGTCAGTTCGGTTAGTGTCAGTCTGTCGGTTGCCGGTGCCCGCCGGACTGTTGGCGCCCGGCGGGCTGGGGTAGGGGTCAGGCTTACGGCTCAACGTCGTCGAGGGCGGAGTCAACGGCGTTCTTGGGCAGCTCCTGCACCTTGCATCCCGAGAGCAGGGCGCGCACGCGGGTCTTGTCCTTCTCTATTTTCGTTTCGGGCTGGAAGAGCACGTGCACCGACTTGACGTTGTTGCTCGCGGTGAACTCGCCTACGGTGAGCGCGGGCTTGGTGCTCATGCCGATCTTGAACGAGCCGAGGCGGTCGAGCTTGACGCGGTGCGACATCTGGAGGTGCTTCTTCATCGTCTCCACCAGCTCGCTCAGCACCGCCACGATGTCGGCTCGCTTCACGGTGCAGTTGGCCTGCATCTCCTCGGCAAGGTCGTCTATGTCTACCGTGCCCGTGTGGACGGCGCGGGCGTACCACTGTCCCTTGAATTTTGAACTTGTCCTGTTGTCCTGGTAAAGTTTATAAAATACTGCCATAATTGTTAATTTGTTTTAGTTGGTTTGTTTTTTGAAAATTGGTTGTTTACTCTCAGTTGTTTTTGTGTAGGACGTCTTACGGATGCAAAGGTACGGCGCGGCGGCGGTTTTTCCAAGCGCCAGGCATTGATAGAGCATGAGTGAGGCCGTTGATATTTCATAACCGGCTGATGGCCAGACGGTTGCCGCCGTGGGGCGGGGCAGGGGCCTTTCAGCCCGCCGTATGCCGCCTTTTGCGCTGCCGCAGGTTATGTTTTGCCGCCCCGGAGGTTGCCTTTTGCAACGCGCTGTGTGCCAGGCCGTTGCGCCGCCGGCGGCTGAGCGGGGTGGGGCAGGCTTGCCTTGTGTTTGCAATTTTTAATAAAAACGGGGCTAAATATATATGCTTGTGAACTTATTGTGCACGCTTGCGCCGTAATTTTGCAGCCGGTCAGGTTTCCGACAGGCCCGGCCGTGCAAACAACATAACTAAACAATAAAAAAATGATTACAATGATTATCGAAATGTACACAGGCGACGGTGCCGTCACAGAGTATTCAAGCACATTGACCAAGGAGCAGCGCAAGCACGCCCGCAACCAGATGACCATGCACTTCTGCGAGCTGCTTGAGCGCTCGCGGTACGAGAACCTTTACTGGATGGGCAGCATGATAGACCTTGTCGACCTTGCCCACGAGGTCTACATGACCGAGACGCTCATCGACCGCGAGGGCCATCCGCTGCCGTTCGGGCTGATAGCCAGGCGCATCTTCGCCGCGCTGCACATGCCCATGCCCTCGAACCTCTATTCCATGGCATACAACGCGCGCAACCGCAAGGGCGTCAAGCAGACGTCAATGTTCAGCCGCTACTGCCTCATGCTCTACGACATGAAGGCGCAGCGGCCGCTCAACCGTCTGGTGGAGCGCCGGGGCTGACGGCGGCCGGAGCTGTCGCTGCGGCAGTGGCATAGGGTTTTCCCCATGCTGTTTTAGGGATTACTCTTTGCCGGCACGCCGCTTTAGGCTTAACTTTGCAGCCGTAAACTTACGCCGTCAAGGCGTGGCACGGGGCTGAGGCATGGCGCAGGCTGTTTAGTGTCAATAGATTATAAAGTTATAAAGGTTAAGATTGTAAGTAGGGACGACGTGTGTTATTATGTGTAAGTTGGCCTGAAAGCGCCTGCCCTGACCACGGGGTGTCCGGAGAGCCGGCCGCCCCGTTGCCGCCCCGACGGCGCCGCCAAGTCGGAAAAATCTGCTGAAATATTTTTTTTAGAACTTGTTTTTGGGTAATTTTGCAGGGTGAATTAAAGGCGATAAGGCGTAATGAGGCCCGGCGGCAAGCCCACCGCGCTTGTCTTTCTGCAGCAGCGGCCCCGCCTCCGTATTTGTACCTTTGACACCTGGAAACAATTTTATGTAAACTATTTATTTTTCTTCTCTATACCTATGGCCAAGAAAGACAACGGGCTAACGCCGATGATGAAGCAGTTTTTCTCGTTCAAGGCGCAGCACCCCGACGCCCTGCTGCTGTTCCGCTGCGGCGACTTCTACGAGACATACCTGCAAGACGCCGTCGACGCCAGCCGCATACTCGGCATAACGCTGACGCGCCGCAGCAACGGCGGACAGAGCACGGGAGCGCCCACGGAGATGGCAGGATTTCCCTACCACGCGCTCGACACCTACCTGCCCAAGCTCGTCAGGGCGGGCCGCCGCGTGGCCATCTGCGACCAGCTGGAAGACCCCAAGCTGACAAAGAAACTCGTCAAGCGCGGCATAACCGAGCTGGTGACGCCCGGCGTGGCCATGACCGACAACGTGCTCGACTACAAGGAGAACAACTTCCTGGCCGCCGTCAACTTCGGCAAGACGGCATGCGGAGTGGCCTTCCTCGACATATCCACGGGCGAGTTCCTCACGGGCGAGGGCTCTTACGACTATGTTGAGAAGCTGCTCGTCAACTTCTCGCCCAAGGAAGTGCTCTTCGAGCGAGGCAAGCGCGACGTGTTCGAGCGCTATTTCGGCAACAAGTACTTCACCTTCGAGCTCGACGACTGGGTGTTCACCGAGCAGGCAGCCGGGCAGAAGCTGCTCAAGCACTTCGGCGTAAGGACGCTCAAGGGCTTCGGCGTTGACCACCTGCACAGCGGCATAGTGGCGTCGGGAGCCGTGCTCGAGTACCTCGAGATGACCCAGCATACGCACATAGGCCACGTGACCTCGCTGGCACGCATAGACGAGGAGCGCTACGTGCGCCTCGACCGTTTCACCATACGCTCGCTCGAGCTGCTGCGCCCCATGCAGGACGACGGCGCGTCGCTGCTCGACGTAATCGACAAGACCGTGACGCCGATGGGCGCGCGCCTGCTGAAGCGGTGGATGGTCTTCCCCCTGCGCGACGCCAAGGCGATAAGCAACAGGCTCGACGTGGTCGACTCGTTCTTCCGCGACACTGAACTGCGCGACGTGGTCGACGAGCAGTTCCACCGCGTGGGCGACCTCGAGCGCATAATATCCAAGGTGGCCGCCGGCCGCGTGTCGCCGCGCGAGGTGGTGCAGCTGCGCACAGCGTTGCAGGCGCTCTGTCCCGTCAAGGCCGCCTGCCTCGCATCGGGCAACGACGAGCTGCGCCGCATAGGCGACAACATAAGCCTCTGCGAGAACCTTGTCGACCGCATAGGCCGCGAGGTGCGCGAGGACTCGCCGCAGCTGGTAAGCAAGGGCGGCGTAATCAAGGACGGCGTCAACGCCGAGCTGGACGAGCTGCGCCGCATATCAACCGGCGGCAAGGAGTACCTGCTCAAGATACAGGAGCGCGAGACCGAGGCCACGGGCATAGCATCGCTCAAGGTGGGCTACAACAACGTCTTCGGCTACTACCTCGAGGTGCGCAACATCTACAAGGACAAGGTGCCGCAGGACTGGGTGCGCAAGCAGACCCTGGCGCAGGCCGAACGCTACATAACGCAGGAGCTGAAGGAGTATGAGGAGAAGATACTCGGCGCCGAGGACAAGATACTCGCCTTCGAGACGCGCCTCTTCAACGAACTCGTGCTGGCCATGCAGGAGTACATACCGGCCATACAGGCCGACGCCGTGCTCATAGCCAAGATAGACTGCCTGCTGGGCTTCGCTAAGGCGGCGGCCGCACACTGCTACATACGCCCCGTAATCGAGCCCGACGAGATAGTGCTCGACATAAAGCAGGGGCGCCACCCCGTAATCGAGACACAGCTGCCCGTGGGCGAGAGCTACGTGCCCAACGATGTCTACCTGGACGACCGCCGCCAGCAGATAATGATGATAACCGGTCCCAACATGGCCGGAAAATCTGCCCTGCTAAGGCAGACGGCGCTCATAGTGCTGATGGCGCAGATAGGCTGCTACGTGCCGGCAGAGAGCGCGAAAATAGGTCTGGTGGACAAGATTTTCACCCGCGTGGGTGCGTCGGACAACATATCGCTCGGCGAGTCTACCTTCATGGTCGAGATGACCGAGGCCGCCAACATCCTGAACAACGTGTCGCCGCGCTCGCTGGTGCTCTTCGACGAGCTGGGACGCGGCACTTCGACGTACGACGGCATAAGCATAGCCTGGGCGATAGTCGAATACCTGCACGAGCAGCCCAAGGCGGCAGCCCGCACACTCTTCGCCACACACTACCACGAGCTTAACGAGATGGAGAAGAACTTCCCGCGCATAAGGAACTACAACGTCAGCGTGCGCGAGGTTGAGAACAAGGTGGTGTTCCTGCGCAAGCTCGAGCGCGGAGGCTCGGAGCACTCGTTCGGCATACACGTGGCGCAGATAGCCGGCATGCCCAAGAGCATAGTCAAGCGTGCCGAGGCTGTGCTGCGCCAGCTCGAGGCCGACAACGCACAGGTGGGCGCGGTGGGCAAGCCTACGGCTGAGAAGATTAACAGCAGCCGCGACGGCATGCAGCTGAGCTTCTTCCAGCTGGACGACCCCGTGCTTTGCCAGGTGCGCGACGAGATACTGGGGCTCGACATCAACAACCTCACGCCCGTGGAGGCGCTCAACAAGCTCAACGAAATAAAGAAGATAGTCACCGGCAAGGAGTGAGCCTTGCCGCCCTTAACGTTTGTTCTCAGGAACAGCCACCTGCCCGCCGGTATGGCCCGCAGGTGGTTATAGCTATATAAAATATTATTAATCAAACATTTATGTCAATATCGAACAGTAAAAAATTTCTTACACGACGTTACATCTTATTCTTCATTTCAGTATTCATCAATGCCTACGGCATCTGTTTCATAACCAAGGCCATGCTCGGCACGTCGCCGATAACGAGCGTCAACTACGTGTTAAGCATGTTCACGCCTTTGACCATGGGGCAGTGGACGATAATAGTCAACCTGCTCTTCATGGTGCTCGAACTGTTTTTCATGACGCGCGACCAGCTTAAGTCAGACATGCGCGTATTCCTCCTCCAGATACCGATAACACTTTGTTTCGGCACTTTCATAGACATATCGATGGCTTCGCTCTCGTGGCTCAATCCTGTGGGCTACGGCACGCAGGCAGGACGTGGACTGTCTGACGACGACGTGCTGTTCGTAGCCGAGAGCAAGACCGTAAAGGAGATAGCCGACCGCGAGGCGTGCGTCATAGTGGGGCGCTGCGCCGACTTCGTGCTCGACGGCAGGGCAAACGTGGTCAGGGTGTTCTGTTGCAGCGACGAGCGCGACGCCGTCAAGCGCTGCGCTGACGAGTACGGCCTCGACAGGGACAAGGCGCAGTCGGAGATAAGGCGTGTCAACCGCGCAAGGGCCAACCACTACGAGTACTACACAGGCCGCCGCTGGGGCGACCCGCACAACTACGACATTACGGTGAACACGGCACGCCTCGGACTTGACACGGCGTGCGGAATGATAATGAAAATGATTGGGCAAATCGCCATAAAATAACAGTAAAGCCATGACAATCAGACAGGTTGAACTTACAGACGTGCCGCAGATAACGAGCCTTTACAACTGGTACATCGTCAACGGCGTGGAGAGCTTCGAGACAGAGCCGCTCGGCGAGGACGAGATGCGCCGCCGTGTTGATGGCATAGCAGGGCGGTTCCCTTATTACGTGGCCGTCGAGGAGGGCAGGGTGGCAGGCTATTGCTACGCCCATCCGTGGAAGGAGCGCGCCGCATACTCGAATACGCTCGAGACGACGATATACCTGCACCCCGGCTTCAAGGGGCGCGGCACGGGCACGGCGCTCATGGACAGGCTCGTGGCCGACTGCCGCCGCATGGGCTTCAAGGCGCTCATAGCCTGCATAACGGGCGAGAACGAGGCCAGCATAGCCTTCCACCGCAAGCTCGGCTTCGAGCAGGCGTCGCTCTTCAGGAGCGTGGGCTACAAGCACGGCCGCTGGCTCGACGTGGTTGACATGGAACTGCTGCTCTGACGCGTGCCGGTAGTTTGCGCCCTCGTAACATGCTGTGCGCAAGCTGCCGTCGGCATGTATGCCGGACGATAGCCGTCCGCCAAACTTGCAAGTGTTAACTTGTCAAGTTTTTATCATAAAACTTCTTTTTTATTATATTTTATTATTAACTTTGCAGGGCGATGTCAAGCATGCTTTTACAATTTTTAATCAGCCTGTGCAAAAACTAAGCAAAACTGATGTTTATCTGACAGTGAATCAACTAATCTGAAATATGGAAAATAAGTCTAAAACAAGAATCATGAAGATGGCGTTGACCGCTCTCGTCGTCGTTCTCGTTTCGAGCCATGCCGCATACGGCCAGATGGCCAAGTGGGCCATGCGTCCCGGCTACGACAGCATACGCCTTGCTGCAGGCGTGCCCGTTATCCTGACCGACTCGGCCGGCACTACTTCATTGTGGAGCACCGATGCCAGGCTGCTTGCCTCTACGACAGACAGCGTGGCGCCGTTCAGCAACGGGTTTGCAGTAGTCCTTAAGAAGGGCACGACGGACATAACCGGCTTCTATGCCACCGACGGCACGTTCACCAAGCTGCAGGGCTGCAAGGCGGTGTACGGATGCCCGTATTTCCGCGACGGATACCTGCTCGTGGACAAGCAGGGCCGCCACAAGCTGATATGCACCGACGGTTCGGGCGACCCGTTCGGCTCGTTCGTGACGATGTATCCTTACACCAACGGATACGCCTGCTGCACGATGTACCGGGACATGGAGAACCTCGAGGGCACGTATTACTACTACGTCGATACAGACAAGAACCCCATAAAGCTGATGCTCAACAAGGAGGACGAAGCCGAAAGCGACGAGGTGTCGTTCCTGTCGTCGCTCAACGACGACGGACTGGGCATTGCCATCGTGAAGCGCCGCGTCTACATGTACGACAAGGGCCTGGGCATGCTGCGCCCCGTGTTCGTTGACGACAAGGCCGAGAAGAAGCGCCAAGTGCGCGTGGGCGGCCACTTCAGCGAGTCGATGTACATGGAGGGCGACACTACCGTGGTATGGGCGCGCGCCTCTAAGAAGGACACGGTGTTCTTCAGGTTCGACAAGATGATGAGGCTCGTAAGCGTGAAGTATCCCAAACGCACCGACACCTACCACAGCCGTCATATAGGCCCGCTGAAGCTCAAGGGCGACTTTGCAGCCGAGAAGCGCGAGGGCGGCAAGTATGCCGTGACGCAAGGACAGAAGACCATACTGCCGCCGCAGTTCGAGGGCGGAGGCATCAGCGTGGGCAAGTACCTCGCCGTGCGCAAGGACGGCAAGTGGGGCATGCTCGAGATAGACGAGAATGCAAGCTACCGCATGAGCATGAATAAGGGCAACGCAATCGCCTTCCGCCACCAGAAGTACGAGACCACGGTGCGCCTCGACCTGCCTGCCGACATCAAGGCCGAGGTTTGCAGCTTCGACATACCTTCGGGCAACGGATGCACCATAGACAAGACCTCCGTGCAGACGCGCAACACCGACAGCGGCAACTTCGTGCAGTACAACTGCGTGCTGAGCATACCCGACTCGCTGCCCGACCATATCATTGAAATAACTTACCCCGTGCATGTGGAGTGCGACGGCATAGCATACTCTGAAAACAAGCTGGCCGTGAAGGCATGGCACTACAAGTACGTCAACATGGACCTGAGCCGCGACGAGACCAAGTTTGATGGCGGCAACGTGGAGTTCATAATCAACATGACCACCGACAAGCTGGCCGGCGAAAACGACTATCCGCTCACCGTAAGGGTGGCTGAAGACTCTACGGCGGCCCGCGTCGACCTCGTCAAGCTGTCGGAGACGCGCTACAAGTGCCGCCTGTACCAGCCCGTCGAGGGCATCAACAGGGTTGTGGTAAGCGTTACCGAGCACGGCTGTCCGCCGTCTTACTTCCCGTTTGAGATCAACTACATCAAGCCGAAGGACAACACAGCCGTAGGCCAGGTAGAGGTTACGAAGAGCGGAATGGTGCAGCAGGCTGGCACGGCGGCTGCAGCTACCTCAACCGGCGGCACCACCGCGGTGCCTGCCGCCACGACAACGGCTCCTGCCGGCACGGTGACCGTACCGCCGGCTCCCGTGCAGCTGCCCAACACCATGCCGCAGTCGGCAGTAGAGCGTACTACGGCGACACCGGCGCAGATGCCACAGCCCACGGCACAGCAGCAGAACGCCGCCGCACCGGCACCGACAACAACAGCCCCGGCTGCCACCCAGACACAGGCTCCAGCAACGGCACCGGCCGCTGCGCCTGCTCCTGCCGGCACGGCAACCAGCCAGTCGTCAGCACCCGCGGCTAAGTGACAAGACGTTCATAAAGGCATATTACGGCATCCCTGCGGCCAAGCGTAATGCTTACCGCAGGGATGCCTGTTTTTTGACGGTGCTGCATATTATCCGCTGTTTTCATGAAACTTGTTTCAGGTTTTATTATTTTTTCCTATTTTTGCAAATGAAAACAACGCTTCCCTAAACGCTGGGAAGACATGTAGCGTGTAAACATAATCTGAATTTTAAAATTTAACCTATGAAAAAACTTATCCTTACATGCCTGCTCGTGCTGGCTGCCGCGGCCGGCAGGGCACAGGAGACAGTCGTAATCGACGGAGTTAAATACCTGCTCGACGGCGGCAAGGCGTCGGTCATGCAACAGTCGGGGCTCACGGGCGACATCGTGATACCTGAAACGGTAAGACACGACAATACCGACTATACCGTTACCACCGTGCAGAGCAATGCCTTCAGTGGCAACGATATCACAAGCATATCGCTGCCAAACACCGTAAGCGTCATGGGCGATGCCTGTTTCGGGTCTTGTTCAAAGCTTGTGTCGGCCACCCTGCCCGCCGGACTTACGTCGCTCGGTAGCAACAGTTTTTCATTCTGTTACAGTCTTGAGTCGGTAACGCTGCCCGATGGCCTTACCTCGCTTGGCAGTTCGTGTTTTGAAGGTTGCAGCAAGCTCAAGTCTGTAGTCCTGCCCGGCGGTGTAACCACGCTCGGCTCGTACTGCTTCTCGGGTTGCAATTCGCTCGAGTCAGTTACGCTGCCCGACGGCATCCAGGAGCTTGGCTACCATTGCTTCTTCGGCTGCACTTCGCTCGAATCAGCCACGCTGCCCGCTAGTCTCCGCACGATGGGCGAGAGCTGCTTCCACGGTAATTCCGCGCTTAAGTCAGTGACGTTTGGCGGAGGCATAAGCGCCTTGCCCAAATGCTGTTTCTACGCCTGCACTTCACTTGAGACTATCGTGCTGCCTGAAGGTGTTAAGGAGCTTGGCGAAGAATGCTTCTCTGACTGTGCGTCGCTCAGTTCCGTCACCATCCCCGATGGCGTTACAAGTTTAGGCGTGGGCTGCTTCTCCAAATGTACAAGTCTGGCATCTGTCACCCTGCCCGCCGGCTTGGCCTATATTGGCAGCAAGTGTTTCGAGAGCTGCAGCAAGCTCAAGTCCGTCGTCCTGCCCGATGGCATTACTGCACTTGCTGACGACTGCTTCAGCTATTGTTCGGCCTTGTCGTCGGTAAACCTGCCTGCGAGCATACAGTCGCTGGGCGACGACTGTTTCAATTATTGCACTTCGCTTGCCTCGATTACGTTGCCGTCAGGCATACAGTCGCTTGGCGCCGGCAGCTTTTACGGCTGCATCTCGCTCAAGTCAATACTGCTGCCCCGCAGCCTGAGCTACATAGGCAACGGCAGTTTCGCCCACTGTTCGTATCTTGCCGACGTCACCTGCCAGTGGGACACTCCGGCCGAAGTGGATGCTAAAAGCAACATATTTGGGAATATTTATACAGAGTGCCGTCTGCACGTGCCCGTGGGCTCTACCTCCGCCTACATGTCGACAGAGCCGTGGAGCGCGTTTAAATACGTTGTAGAGGCCGACGGCGAAGTAGTAGACCCCGTAAGGTGCGCCACGCCTGTGATAACCTACGGTGACAACGGCCTTGTTTTCAGCTGCGAAACCGAAGGTGCAGAATACCACTATTCAATCACGGCCTCTGACGCTGTAAAAGACGGCTTTTCAGCCGACGGAAGGATACCTCTTGGAGCCTCATACGTCATCAGTGTCTACGCCTCGGCAAAAGACCACATCAACAGCGACGTTGCCAAGGCAACTCTCTGCTTTATCGACGCAGAGCTTAACACCTCGGGAATCAGTCTGACCGGGCAGCGCGGCGTTGTCGTAAGCACCAGCCGCGGCAGCGTAACCATAAGCGGACTGGCCGACGGCGAGCAGGCCACGCTGTACAGTCTCGGCGGCATGGCGCTCTCGTCGGGCAGGGCCGTTGGCGGCAGCGTTACGCTCAATGCAGGCAGCGCCGCGGGCGTGGCTGTTGTCAAGATAGGCGGCAGCAGCATAAAGGTAATGCTCGACGACTGACCGCATGACCTCAATCATCAATAAAACAGGCGGAGCCTGACGCACATCCAGCGTCAGGCTCCGCCTGTTTTCATTTGCAGTTACATCCCAACCGTGCCTTTCCGGCGTTATTCCGGTTGTCGTATTTAGTCGCCCTTTAAAAACATCGTTATCTACTGTTATTCAGTAATTTAATCAATAAAAGTCTTTGATAAATCTGCAAGTTTTCTTATCTTTGGGTTAAGAAACTTGCAGATTTTATGATTAAAAATACTAATAATAACCCTTCTTTATTC